>Ga0209632_10000151_pt1 | contig 70503 bp, 61 predicted proteins | sample COG_10_FD_184754 | JGI IMG/M metagenome (GOLD analysis project Ga0209632, IMG submission 184754) | Pelagic Microbial community sample from North Sea - COGITO 998_met_10 (SPAdes) (version 2) | ecosystem: Environmental > Aquatic > Marine > Neritic zone/Coastal water | place: Helgoland, sampling...
TGGGCCCTCTCCTTATTAGTTCTCTTCTAGAGAGTTCCGTCGGCGATTAGGTCTGCTGCATAGTGTGCCGCTCGGGCACTGAACGCCATATAAGTCAGGGAAGGATTTTGACAGGCCGACGATGTCATGAACGAACCATCGGTCACGAACAAGTTCGGCACATCATGCGCCTGACACCAACCATTTAACACTGAATCAGCGGGGTCATGACCCATACGTGCACTACCCATCTCATGAATTCTATTTCCCGGTTTCGACAAGCTAGCATCGTTAGTAACGATGTTCGTGCAGCCTGCCGCTGCTAACATCGCAACAGCATCCTTGATCGCCTCCGCTTGCATGGTGCGTTCGTTGTCGCTATAGGTAACATTCAGCAACGCCAGCGGGTTGCCCCAGCGGTCGCGCTTCGATTCATGCAGCGTGACTCGGTTCTCCGGATTCGGCAGCTGTTCACCGAATGCGAGCATATTGATGCGCCAAGGACCGGGATTCTTATGCGCCTCCTTAAAGTCGCGACCAATACCTGCAATCTGACCGCCCGCATTGCCTAGCGGACTCGATCCCCCTTGAAAGCCAAAGCCACGAAGATAAGGTTTGTCCTGACCATTGAGGTTCGCATAGCGAGGGATATAAATACCGCCACTGGGCCTGCGACCGAAGACTTTCTGATTATCGAAGCCACTTATCATGCCAGCCGCGCCCGCGCCGCTTACATGGTCCATTAAGTTTCTGCCAACTTGATCAGAACGATTCACTAACCCAGTTGGGAAAGCTTCAGATTTGGATTGCAATAGAATCATCGCCGAGGCAATCGTAGAGGCATTCAAAAACACCACCTTCGACGTATAGAGACGTTTCTCATTTGTTTCTGCATCGACGATACGCACGCCAGTTACTCTATTAGTTTCGGCATCGTATTCAACCGAGCTCACGATCGCGTTATGCACCATTGTAAGATTGCCAGTTCTCTCGGCAGCCGGCAGTGTCGCATTCAAGGATGAGAAGTAGGCCTTGAAAGAACAACCGAAGTGACAACGGTTACGGACCTGGCAATTCGATCTGCCTAATGATTGCTGCTCTTCAGTCGCATCGGTGAGGTGCGCTACGCGCGCAGCGATAACATTTCGTTCTGGAAACGTCGTCTCCACTTTGGCTTTGAGTGCTTTCTCGGCATCGGTTAACTCGAACGCAGGTTGAAAGACACTATCAGGTAACTGTGGCAGGCCTTCGGCGCTGCCTGCTATGCCTATGAAGGTTTCCACCTTCTCATACCAGGGTTCTATTTCTTCGTAGCGAATCGGCCAGTCTATTCCGTAACCGTCGGTCTTGTTCGCATTAAAATCTAGGTTGCTTAGGCGATAAACTTGGCGTGACCACATAATGGAACGACCACCGGTATGGTAACCACGCAACCAATCGTAGCTGGTGCCCTCGGCTTCCTCATAGGGATGTTCGTCATCTCGCACCCAGAAATTTTTGTTAGATTCCTTGATCGCGTAAGCAACACCGCCGTACTGTTTAGGATAGCGTTCGGCAATCTCATCCTGCGCCACGTTGTCCAGATTCGGGCTCTCCCAAGGAGCTAGATTATCGACGTAATCTCGCTCTGGAATAATTTCAGGCCCGCGTTCGAGCACCAAAACCTTCAATCCACGCTCTGTGAGTTCCTTCGCGGACATGCCGCCACTCATTCCTGAACCAACTACTATTGCATCAAAATCTGCCACGGGTCACTCCCTATCTAATTCTGTTTTTACTTCTTGTATTCTATCTCTTCGTGTCTCGACTACTTCTAGATCTCGACACTCGGATCCCAACGCCCTGGAAAGGCCACCCATTTCAATTCTTCAGTAGCACCGTCTTCTGTGGCGAAGTAGGACTGACTCACATACGCCTTCATTCGCTTATAGCCACTTGCGTCCCCATCTTCTGCAAAGGCTGCAGCATCGAATGAAACCAGTGATTGCTCCGCTTCGCTGTCACTTGCATCTAGGAAATTCCCACTAGCGCGCTGGTCTAACTCAACTTTTATCTTACGCAGTGCTGTTCTATGCGCATTTTTCGTTTCATTGTTCGCCCAGTCTGTCATTAGGCCATCCATATAGCCTGGCACATTGGCATCTACCGCGCCGGGAGTTTCAGTACGTGGAATGATCAGGTCGCTAATGCGTGTTACGAGCACATATTCTTCACTAGTATAGAAACGCGCTGCCGATCCGGGCCGCGTCGATAATACATTAGCGACTCCACCGCACGCTGTTAGGGCGGTTGCGCCGCCGATCGACACAATCAAACCCTGCAATACTTCTCGTCTTGTTGTCATGTTCCTACCTTTTCTTAGTCTTTCTTATTCAATCGAATACGCACCGAATTTAGAAAACGATGTTACGCACTGTGTAGAGGCTAACTGCTACCGAGGCCATTCCATTGCCTGGACTATCGTGTTCGACAAAGAAATGTTCGAATCCTGCTGTGTCTGCATGACTGAAAATTTCGGCGAAATCCATTTCTCCGCTCCCGACATCTGCCATACGGCCAAACTCATCCATGTCTTTGACATGCAGCATGCTGAATCGTCCTGGATGACTTTCAAAATAAGAAACTGGATCGACACCCGCATTGCGAATCCAATATAAATCTAGTTCCATATCGACTAAATCTGCCTCAGTCTCATCGAGCAAAATACCGTAAGGAATCTGGCCTTCGGTTTCTTCAAATTCAAAGGAATGATTGTGATAACCCATCTTGATGCCTACTTCTTTACAGACCTCACCGGCGCGATTCAGGTAGTCGGCAGTGCGTTGATACTCAGAAATACTACGCTGGTTTGCTGGCAGTATAGGGACCACGATGAATTTCTGTCCCAAAATAGCGGCTCTTTCAACCTCTCCTTCGAGGTCGTCTCTAAGCGCTTGCAACTGAATATGTGCAGCCGGGGATGTCATGCCGTTCTGATCGAGTGTTTGTCTCACTTCGCTGGCAGATCTGCCAAAATATCCTGCAAATTCCATTTCCTTGTAACCCAGATCCGCCACTTTGGCGAGAGTGCCTTCAAAGTCTTGGGACATTTCATTACGCAATGTATAAAGCTGCAGTCCTACATTTTCGACTCGGCGAGATTGTGCTAACACAGTCAACGGCAGAGAGGCGGCAGCACTCACGACTGCCGAGGAGCAAAGAAACTTGCGTCGGTTAAAACCGCGAGGTGCTGAGGGTATTTTGATATTCAATCTTAGTCTCCTGCTCGTATAATTAGTTAAAGCTCTAATCTCGGCGCCATGCCCCGCGCTGTAAATAGACGGCAACGATCACTATTATGCCTTGAACGGCGCCATTGAGGTAGTTACTTACCGCATCGGTCAGATTCAAAATATTGCCAATTAGCGTGAGTATTAGGGCTCCGACAACGGTACCGCCAATGCGCCCGTAGCCGCCCTTCAACACAGTACCCCCGATAATAACGGCCGCGATTGCCTCGAGCTCCCAGAGAATACCGGTCTGTCCCGACGCCGAACCCAGGCGAGGCACATAGATGATAGTGGCGATGGAGACGCAGACTCCCTGCAGCATATAGGTTGCCGTCTTCACGCGATCTACATTGATGGCAGAGTAGCGTGCAACGCTCTCATTTGAGCCCACCGCGAAGCAGTGTCTACCAAACACTGTCATATTCAAAAGCACGTAACCGATCACAGCTACTGCGAGAAATACCCAGACAGGATAAGGCAGGCCAAGAAACACGCCATAATAAACCTGTGAATACACATCGCCGATCGTAAAGTTAAGTGACAACGTGCCACCATCAGCCATATAGGTGACCAATGAACGATAGATTCCCATAGTGCCAAGCGTGACAATAAAGGCTTCAATCTTCGCCTTCGTGGTAAGCAGTCCATTGATCAGGCCTGCAACAGCACCAATACCCAGCGACGCGATGAGTGCCAGAATGATAATGACCACCATCGAATCGATAGTGTCCATCAGGGCATTCATCAGTAAGATCATACATCCGGAAATAAACGCGGCCATCGAGCCAACAGACAGATCGATGCCTCCGGCTGTGATTACGAAAGTCGCGCCGATGGCAACGATGCCAATAAAAGAACTTCGCGCCAAAATATTGCTTAGATTACCGCTGCTTAGAAATGCGTCGTTTACTAGCACGCCGATGATAAAAACCACGACGAGTGCAATAAAGGGTCCAGCTGTTTTTAGATCAAGCTTTGGCATTGGATGTTCCATCTTCTGTTAATTCATTCTGATGTGACAATTTGTTCTTCAAGCCTGTGGCATAGCGCATGATCTCAACCTCTTCGATTTCATCACCCTCTAGCACACCGCTTATTTCTGAGCGGTACATCACGGCCACACGATGAGAGAGACCAATGACTTCAGTAATGTCCGAAGAGATAAGTATCAATGAATGTCCTGATGCAATCAGCTGCGCTATAAAGTGGTAGATCTGGCTTTTCGTTCCTATATCGATGCCGCGAGTAGGCTCGTCTATTATGATGATGCTTGGCTCGGCCTCGAGAATTTTTGCTAGCAATAGTTTCTGCTGGTTTCCACCAGAAAGGTTTCCCGCTGGGATTGATCTGTCCTTCATACGGATGTCAAATGTTTCGATGGCCTTCTCGAAGGCGACCTCTTCTTTTTTTGTGTCGATCAGCAGACTTGATACCTTGTGCAAGGAAAATAGTGAGAAGTTGAAGACTAGCCCTTTCTCCAAGAGCAGGCCGCTTCCTTTGCGATCTTTCGTGAGATAGGCGACTCCTTTGTTACGCGCAGCAGAGAGTTGCTTGAAATCAACACGCTCACCACGTAGCTCGACACTACCTATGCTCCCCTTCGCGGGCTTTCTCAATCCAAGAACAGTTTCCATCAACGCCGTCCGACCGGAGCCAACAAGCCCAGAGAAGCCGAGCACCTCTCCCTTTCTCAATTCGAAACTACTGGGCGTCGCATTGTCTTGTAGCCGCAAATTATTAACTCGAAGAACTATTTCCGCCTCGTTTGAAACTTTCGGCATCTCCGGAAAGAGAGAGTTTAGCTCTCTACCCACCATCAATCGCACCATGTCGTCCTTGCTCAACTGCGCTGCTGGATAACTTCCCACTAATTCGCCATCGCGAAGAACTGTGATCACATCCGCTATCTGCTCGATCTCATCCAACTTGTGCGAGATGAAAACGATCGCCACTCCATCTTGGCGAAAACGGTCGATGAGCTCGAACAGAACCTGACTTTCTTGCTGCGTGAGCACTGCGGTAGGTTCATCAAGGACAAGTACACGGGCATTTTTCGCTTGAGCCTTCGCAATCTCCACCATTTGCTTTGCAGAGACAGAAAGTTGACCGACAGCGGCGTCGGGGTCTATATCGCTGCGCAGAACGTCTAAATATTCCTGCGCCTTGGCCCGCATTGTTTTCTTGTCGAGAAAAAAACGCCCTTTAATTTCGTTGCCAAGGAATATATTCTCTGCCACTGTGAGTTGCTCAGCTAGATTAAATTCCTGATGAATTAGTACGACGCCTGCCTGCTCGGCGACCGCATTGTTCCAGAGGCTAATTCGCTGTGAACTACCACTGCCATCGCTAATGTGCAATTCACCATCAGTGAGCTGCTCAAAGCCGGAGAGAATTTTAACTAACGTAGACTTCCCGGCGCCGTTCTCGCCGAGTATTGCGTGCACCTCTCCTGCGCAAAGCGTCAGATCGATGCCGTGCAAAACTTCGACCGGACCGAAAGACTTGCGCAGGTTTTTAACCAAGAATTTGAGCGATTTACTATTTTCGTCTGACATCTGAACTTCTTGTTCTTCTCTAGGCTCTCGTTCTAGATTGCCAGTCATACCACTATTCATATTAATTGGGCCGGTTCCACATGTTTTCCAACACGGTACTGCCATATTCTTTTTGTCCTTCAATAAGAAGCACACGCATCTGTTCGACCACTTCCGGGAATTCGCGCGTGAAGCTGTAAGTCTCCGACGGGTCACGCTGCACATCGAACAACAAACCATTAGGACCGTAATACGAATCTGCATTATCGAAGCTAGGCACTGCAGCCCTGTACTGTGACTCAACTACGAGCTTCCATTGACCGCTACGTACACCGGCGATTCGATCCCTATCGAACAGATAGAGCACCTCATGAGGTGAAATTGCACCATCGGTTAGCATCGGTAAAATATCTTTGCCGTCAATTGGCCGATCCGTAGGCAAGTCGCCGCCAGCGAGCCTCACTAGCGTTGGAAATATATCGATATTCATTGCCGGCTCGTTTGATACTAATCCTCCTGGAATCGTGCCAACCCACTTTGCAATAAAGGGAACACGTTGCCCACCTTCCCAGGAACTGCCTTTACGATCACGAAATGGTCCGGGACTTCCCTCGAACCACGGACCATTGTCCGAGGTGAAAATAACAATCGTATTCTCTTCCAGGCCTAGCCTTTGTAATGTGGCCAATACCTCACCCACACTCCAGTCGATGGTTTCTACCACATCACCGTATAGGCCAGCATCTGACTGACCGCTGAATTGATTCGACACATACAAAGGCACATGCGGAAATGTATGCGGCATATAGAGAAAAAACGGATCGTCTTGGTTGTCTTCGATAAAACGAATCGCCTCATTCGTGTAGCGCTCCGTCAAAGTGTTCTGATTAACCGGATCCTCGATCATCTGATCCTGACGATAGAGTTCCAAAGGCGTCATGTCGTTGCTATGCAGCACTCCGAAGTATTCATCGAAACCCTGAGTGAGTGGTGACCATTCCATTCGACTGCCTAGATGCCACTTGCCGAACAGCGCGGTCTGATAGCCGAGTGGCTTTAACGCTTCGGCGAGGCTAATCTCCTCCGAGGCAAGGTGAATGTCGTTGGTGGGCCTGGCAACATCGCTTACTAGATCCAGACGAATTGGATAGCGGCCTGTTAGGAGACCGCCCCTAGCTGCAGTACAGACGTTTGCGCTGGAATAGAAACTATCGAGTCTCGCACCTTCCAATGCCATGCGATCGAGGTTCGGTGTTTTTATTAGCTGCGAGCCATATACGCCTAGATCGCCATAACCTAGATCGTCCGCCATAATAACGATGAAGTTGGGCTGCTGCGCGTCTTGCGCTTGAGCGCCAGCAATAAGGCTTGCTGCCACTAACAACAGCAATGATTTAACAAGTCGTCTCATGCTTCTCTCTCAATTTTTTTCAGTTTAGCCCGAATTCCTGGCTTCTACTAATTTCCTGTTCCTGGCATAACTTCAAAGCTCGAATTGAATGTAACCAGCACCGATGCCAGCTGAAGTAGGACTGCCTGATTTCCTGTCACCGTTCCTATCCCCGCCTGCAACTGTGATGCAAGTGTCTCCTGCCCCATGATAACCGTCTCAAGGTCACTCCGATTCATAGTTATGGTTACATCAGCGTCGTCAGACAAATAGCCTTCAATATTTGAAAGCGTGCCACCACTCATTTCCACGACAAAATTCTGCTGCGTATCCGGCGAGCTAAAGTTCATCGTAAAATTGGTTCCATCTGCAAGACCGCTATCGACCCTAGTCGCAACCGAATCCCACCATTGCGTCGTGGTCATAGCTCTAGCTAGGCTAGGACTTGTGCCACGGGGCGCTGCAACGGCCGGGGCGCCGTTTCTAAGCTCCTGTGCTGAAGAGAGAAAGACGTTACGCATACTCGCGCTCTCATACTGATAGCCAAGTTGTTCGAAGACGGAGGCAAGGAGGTCTTTGGCCTGGCTATTCTCTGGCTGTGCATAAACCAGTTTGTTGAGAATTTCCATAGCCAAACGATACTGCCCCGCATCGTGTAGAACCTGCCCGCGAGAAATGATAGCTGTCGCGCCACCCATCATTTCTACATACAAAGGTGCAGAATCTGCAGGTGAGAGCGGCGCAAGTGTTGCGGGGTTGCCATCCCAGTAACCGAGATAACGATTCAATACAGCACGAGAGTTATGAAACTCGGAGCCATGATACTGTCGCGCATTCCATTGCTGCGCGAGACTTGTCGGCACCTTGTACTCGTTGTGAATCTCGTTGATGGTTACACCCTGATTCGCCAGATTCAAAACCTGATTGTTCAGATTTGCATACGCATCCCGCTGTGTCCGCATAACTTGCTGAATTCGTTCATTCCCCCAACGTGGCCAGTTATGAGAAGAGACCAAGACCTCGGCATCCTGACCAAATCGATACAACGCCTCATTGATCTGCTTTGACCATTGCAGCGCATCTCTAACCAGCGCTCCTCGCAGAGTATAAACATTGTGTATTGTGGCCGTAATATTCTCCGCAGCCCAGAAAACTTTCTGATCTGGGAACCAAGTGTTCATCTCCGCCGGGGCCTCGGTGCCAGGTGTATTCTGAAAAACCATACGCACGCCATCGATGAAATGTTCTTCATAGCTATCCTCGATAACCATAGTGGGCGCAATTAGCCCCGTCGTTCCCGCCGCAAGCGCTTTGCCAATAGCAGAGTCAACTTGGCCAAAAGGCCCTGAAGGAATACGCCGCCCATACTGCAAGCCTGCACGCCGTGACATTGCATTGCCTGCATACACATTCTCGGCGATCGCTTCTTCCATAAATCCCGATGGCGCGATGACCTGCACCGCACCCGACTGCACCTCCTGCTCGCTAATCACACCACGAACGCCGCCAAAATGGTCGATATGCGAATGGGAATACACGACCGCCCGCACTGGCAGTTCGCCCAGTTGTTCGTTCACAAGACGCAATGCTGCCGCTGCAGTCTGTGAAGTAAGTAGCACATCAAATAAAATCCAACCCGACTCGCCTCTTACTATCGTCATATTGGCTAGATCGAATCCACGCACCTGATAGATGAAATCGGGCACCACTTCATAGAGGCCGAAGTTCATATTCAGTGTTGCCTGTCGCTGCAGCGATGGATGAATACTATCGAAGTCCGTGCCCTCAAGCAGGAAGTCGTAGCGCGTCATATCCCAGACGACACTACCATTTGCAGCGAGAATTTGCCTCGAGCCGGGCTCGGCTATGAATCCGCGCCTAGACTCTGCAAAGTCACGCTGATCATCGAATGGCAGGCTATTGCGGAGGTTATCCTGTAACTGTGAAGTAAAACTGCTTGGCGGCGACCCCTTCGCATTGAAGTGATCCTGTGCAAATGTGCTTCCGGCAGAAACCACTAGCGCGAATGAAAATATCGATATGCCTACAACGCGAGACTTTTTAAAAACCAACATGAGAATCCCCCTTATCTTCTGTTCTTTTAGTTTATTCTACTATTTACAGTAAGAATGCAAAAAGCCAAGAGGATTTTAAATCTCTTGGCTTTTTGTTAAGCGTGATTTGCTTTGCCGTAACCGAAGACTAAAAAGCTACTTCGGCACTGCCTAGCTATCATTGTGGCTACAAACGCGAGCGCGTGATATCAACGTCTGAGTTGCGGAAGAAAGACTGAAATTGTCTTTCTACTACTATCGCTTCCTGAGTTTTCCCTTGAGCTTCAAGAGCCTGATATAAACCGAACGTAGTCCAGCCGTTCTGTTGATTCCATATTAGGTCTTTTCGGTATACTGCTTCTGCCTCTGCTGCACGGCCAGCATCTAGAAGTACTGCACCTAAATAAAGACGCATGGATTGAGACCAATCCGGTGGCTCAGTGTAATTAAGCGAGTCTTGGTATTGGATCGCGACATTGTAGTGAACAATAGCAGCGTCGAGATTGCCTTTCGCTTCTTCGATCTCACCGTGTAGCGCGTGGCTAGCAAGAGTAAGAACATGAGATGCTGGCGTTGGCCCAACACCCGTGTCGTCAACATTATCTGCAACCATCTGGGCCTGGATATTAGCTAGTTCATTTTCGGCCAGCTCCATATGACCTTTCGATACATGGGCACTGCCTTTGACATAGCTCCACATACCATCTAGATAGGGCGTACCACTGTGGCTTTGCTGTGCACTATGGAGTTCGTCGTATTTGCCAAACACCTTATCAACAATCCAAGAGTGCGCGACTCGCTTCTGTCCGCGGTTAATCGCTTCAACGGCTTCACCGACACTGTCGGCTCCGCGCTGCGCTGCAGCCGCTGACTCAACATAGTTGCCTTGTAACATATTGGCATAGCGTACGAAGTCTAGTGCGTGGGGCGCGTGGGCTTTATGTGACAAACCATAAGTACCAATATTCGGGAAATTTGTATCTCCCCAAATTTCCGCAAACTGCAAATCGACAAGTTGTGACCTTTCATTTATATCGATAGCTTTCTCGTACTCGCCAACTCGCAGGTAGATGTGCCCAGGCATATGAACCATATGACCAGAGATAGGAACAAGGCTTTCCAGTTTTTGTGCTGAAGGCATCGCAAGTTCTGGCTGAGCAGAGGCTTCCATCAAATGAATGTAGAGATGGTTTGCACCTGGGTGATCATGCTCAGACCGCATAGCAGATTCGAAAGCTGCCTGCGCCTCTGCTGTGCCTGCCTTGGCAATACCGTCCTCATCCCAGTAGTCCCAGCGAGTCGTGTTCATATAAGACTCACCGAAAATAGTGGCTATGTCAGCATCATCTGGATACTGATCGTGTAGATTGCGCATGGCATCGACAAAGGCAAAGTCTCTTTCCCTGCTGTCGGGAATGGCGTCTTTATTATAGAGAACGAATAACGCATTGATCATGTCGCGCTCACGTTGACTGCCATTGTTAGCCAGAGCTAGAGCTCTGCGTATTGCATCAAGGCCGGCACCATTGGGGTCATCAGGCAAGCCGCCATAGCGGCTATTCGGATTGGGGCCTGCAGCATGCGCTAAGCCAAAATGGGGCATAGGGCTGTCTGGATCTAGGCGCGCAGCTTCCTGATAAGAGGCTATAGACTCGACGAAGTAGAAACTCCAAGCCATACGTAGCCCTTGGTCGAAAAAAGCCTGAGCTTCTGCAGAGTCCGTGGTGATTGGGCGGCTATAAGATCCGCCTCCTGGAACCATAACCGCCAGGGCTTCATCGCTCTGCGCCGTCAAATTGAGTTGTGGGACAAATAATACGGCTGCAACTGCAACCGAAGTAACTAATTTTCGCATATACGCTAACCTCATTAACTTATTGATTTTACTATACAATTTATTAAATTCGATACTATGTGTTTTAACGGTTTTCTGCGCTCTTCAACCATCATAGAATGACCGATCGAACCCTAAAGCTGGCACGCAGTATACCCCATTGCCACTACATTAGAGCATTTACGGCCCAATTAGAGGCGATTGCTGATCTATATTAAGAGAATCCACCCATGAACGAGATCGTATTAGACATATTTACCGACTACATTTGACCCTGGTGTTACCTCAGTACCGTGAGTATTGAAAAGCTGAAGCAGAATTATCCCGTGAAAACACGTTGGATTCATTTCCCGCTTCACCCGGAAACGCCACCGGAGGGAAAATCCTTAGCAGAGTTGTTTGCTGGGCGTGATCTCGCGCCTATGCGTGAGCGAATGAAGACACTGATGGCTGAGGCTGGGTTGGAATACGGTGACCGAACCCATACCTTTAATAGTCGGCTTGCACAGGAACTGGGCAAATGGGCCGACAGCAAACCAGACGGCGAGGCGATACATGATGCACTCTATCGGGCCTACTTTGTGGCCAATAAAAATATTGGTGATGTCGATGAGTTAGTTGTGATTGCCGAGGCTGTGGGTTTGGATGGTCTTGAGGCGCGACGCGTAATCATTGAAAGAGAGTATAAGGAAGCGGTAGATGAAGACTGGCAGAGGTCTCGTGAGACTGGCGTCACGGGCGTACCGACGTTCTATGGCAATGACTTGGTCGTCGTTGGCTGCCAACCCTATGAGACCTTAGAGAAGTTTGTTTTACACTTAATTCAAATGAATTCGAATCAGAATGAGGCAGGAAGATGACTACTAGAACCGCACTAGTAACTTGCTGCGATAGATACATGGGCAAGGCTATCAAGCAAAAATTTGAAGAGCTTGGTATCAATGTAATCGCCGGCCCATCGATGATGCTCAGCGAACAAGAAGTCAACGAACTAGTGGCCAACGCTGGCGATATTGACATCCTCGTTGCTAATCTTGCTGAGCCACCAATGACGGGTCCGGTGCAGAACATCGACAATGAAAACTGGAATTTACTGTTCGATTCGCTAGTCCATCCGCTGATGTATCTCGTGCGGGCAGTCACGCCGCAGATGTTAGCGAGAAAGCGTGGAAAAATTATCGCGGTAACCAGTGCCGCACCGCTGCGTGGCATCCCAAATAATGCCGCCTACTGTGCGGCACGTGGAGCACAGAACGGTTTCATCAAAGCGGTTGGACTAGAGTTGGCACGTAGCAATATTCAGGTAAATGCGATCGCGCAGAATTACATCAACAACAATACCTACTATCCAGACGATATTCTCGAGAATGAAAAATTTCTAGAACACGTAAAACGTAATGTGCCTACGAGAAAAATCGGCGCGGCAAGCGAAACTGCACAACTTGCCGCCTACCTCTCGCGTGAAGACTGCAGCCATATGGTAGGACAGATAATTCCTTTGGCGGGTGGCTGGGCTACCTAAACAAGTTTACTTTACGCGCTTGGACCAGCCACTACACCACTGTCATGTAGCTTGCCAATCTCACCCCGGGAGAGGCCGAGCATGAGTTCAAGTATTTCATCGGTATGCTGACCGAGCATGGGTGCAGGTGTCACCGGAACGTCTCCTAAGCCCTCAAAGTTTAGTGGATTTGATGGCATTAGATACTCACCGATACCCGGCTGCACCACTTTTTCGAACAACGGATTGTCAATGCTGCAGTCACTATCGGTCTGAACAAGTTGCTGTATCGTTTGATACGGTCCCCAGCATACGGATGCTTGATCGAGCGCTTGATGCACTGTGTGCGAATCTCGTTGACCGAACCAGGGCTGGAAGAGTTCCTTTAATTTTTCACGCGCCTTAAAACGATCACCCTCATTGCTAAAGTTGAGATCTAGGCTCGCTTCCAGCTCTGCAACCTGTACCTGGGTCTGCGTGACCCGCACTATGGCATTCCACTGATTCGGGCTGACTCCAACTACCATTACGCGCTCGCCATCCATGCACTTGAAGTCATGGCCGAAGCTACCGAACACGTGGTTGCCGACAGGCTGACGGGACTCCTTGTTCACCTCTGCTTCGGCTAGATAACCTAGATGCCCCATAGTTGCCAGTGCAACGTCGGCTAGCGCAAGTCGTATAAACTGCCCTTGACCATGAATTCTTCTGTGCCGCTCGGCAGTAAGCAAACCTAGGGCAATGTGTTGACCCGCTATGACATCCCAGGCTGGAAAGGGATTATTACTCGGGCTCTCACCATTGCCGCTAAGAAACGGCAGCCCCACCTTGCTGTTAACCGTGTAGTCTAAGGCACTGCCGCCGTGGCGATCCCCGGTTAGATTGAGATAGATAAGATCCTGGCGCCGCGCGCGCAGCGCTGTGTCAGCAAGCCAACCCTTCGCAGGAAAGTTTGTAAGAAAGATGCCAGCGTCTTCACCATCAGCGCAGATGAGCTGCGCGATAAGTTCCTTTCCTTCGGGTTTGCGGAAGTCGACAGCGAAGGAGCGCTTGCCTTTGTTCAAGCTGTGCCAATACAGACTCTTGCCTTTGTCAGTGACCGGCCAGCGGCGATAGTCGATGCCACCCCCGATCTGATCGAAGCGAATAACGTCCGCTCCCAGTTGTGCCAAAGTCATTCCACCGGAGGGAGCGGCTATAAAAGCACTCCCTTCAACTACACGCATTCCACTTAGTAAGGCTTGCAAGTTTGCTCCACGATTTATTCGAGATGACTTTATTCGGGACTATTATAATCTAGCTTGTTCGACTAAATACTATTTCCCTATTGATCTTGCGCATCGACTGGTCCTGATTTTGTCCAAGAGCCTCAGCTAGATTCTTCGATTAACTCTCGAGCAACAACTTTAATCGCCAAAACTTCTTCCGCACCCTCGAATATAGAAAGTACGCGAGCGTCCACGAAAAGGCGACTTACCGCCGACTCCTCTGCATAGCCCATGCCCCCGTGAATCTGCAATGCTTCACGGCATAGCATCTCGGCAGCGCGACAACTAAACAATTTCACAAGGCTAGCCTCCATCTGACCGGCACCATCATCCATTAATTCTGCTACAGCATAACTAAATTGCCGCGCTGCTGTGAGTGTCGCCAACAGCCTAGCCAATTTAATCTGAGTGAGTTGGTAATCTGCGATAGCGCTACCGAATACTTTCCTGTCTTTTGCATAGGAGAGAGCGCGCTCGAATGCAGCCTGCATCAAACCCGTCGCACGAGCAGCTGTCTGGATTCTTCCGCCAGCGAAGCCTGCCATGGTGAAATAAAATCCCTTGCCTTCGCCCGCTTCCTCACCAACAAGATTCTCAGCTGGAACGAAAAAGTCTTCAAAAAATAAATCATAGGAATGCATGCCGCGATAGCCGATTGTTGCAATGGCCTTTCCAGTTAAACAACCGCCATCGGGCTGTACATGCTCAAAATCATGCCCGCTGAACGACGGCTTTTCTACTAGAAACAAACTAAGTCCTTTATAGCCTAGTGAAGAGTCCTTCTCACTGCGCGCCAATACGACAAGCAACTCTGATTTCCCCGCAAAGGTGCACCATGTCTTATTGCCGTTAAGCAGCCATCCGTTCTCGACTGGAGTTGCTTTAAGAGAAACCGCAGCGACATCAGAGCCGGTATTGGGCTCGGTGATAGAGATCGCACAGAGCATGTCCCCTGAAGCAAGCCGAGGAAGCCATTTCTGTTGTTGTTGCTCGGTTCCACCACTGAGCAGCGCTCGTGCGGCGATTTCCGGCCTAGTTATCAAGCTACCTGCGGCGCCAAGGGAGCCCCGGGATAGTTCTTCTGTCACAACGATCATGCTAAGACTGTCTGGACGATCGTCTGGCTGGAGCCCGCCGAATCGTTCCGGTATACAAGTACCGAAACAACCTAGTTCTGCTGCACCTTGAAGGATTACGTCGGGAATGTCTTCATCAAAACGGTGTATCTGTTCGGCAAGCGGCAGCACTACTTCATTGGCAAAACGGTAAAACGTTTCTCGCACAAGCTCCTTCTCTTCGCTCAATAATGAGGGCAGGCGCTGAATATCATTTCCAACTATCTCACTGCCTAGACTAGACAGAAATGCTGCACTCGCGTACGTGTCTAGTAGCTTGCTATAAACAGCCCCCACGTGCATTTCCAATAACTTTTCTCTATCTAGGCCGACGTCAGTTGCCCGAGCGACTAAGCGATTTAGAACGCTCTGCAAGGTCTCTACGCAAAAGCTCAGCGCAAGTTGCTGTGTGAATTTTTGTGTGGTTAATTTCTGCGCGTAGTCACTAAATGCCGTTGCGGCCGACAGCTCCGCCATACAGAATGCCAATTCGTAGCTGGGAAGCTGCCAGTTATCTAATAGCTTTCCGTCAAAGTTTCCATCACTAGAGCATTTCTCCTTTATATGAGAACAAGCAATCAACACCTGCTGTTTCAACTCGGCTAGTTCAGTATTCGCTTCTTCAAGATGTTCGGAGTGTAATGTCATTACTGTGGCTCAGATTTTAACTTAGTAAACTAAATAACGAAGGATTAAGGATTTTATTCGATATCGCCTGCAATTGCGATCCATGCCGCCTAGCGGACAGCAAGGATAAAGCTCGGTAGAATTAGAGACCATAATCGAAAAACCACCAACATCTGCGCTTCGCTGCTTTGTAGCAATCGCCTCTGATTTTACTGCGGCTGCATGGCCTCTAATTGATGAACTGGAAAGATTAGCAACTAACCAGAAATTCCGACTGCGGATAGTGCCTTCCAAGAACTTACACATCACATTGCATTTATGAATAGTGTCGATGCCGATCAAGTAGGGCTGCTGAATTCGATCCTACGAAATCAGAGCGCCAAACAAGCAAGGCAAGGCCTGAACTTACTAAGCTACTAGAAACTTACCGCAATACAGAATGTGGCGGCCTGACCGTCGACGCCTTTCATCTTTTCCGTTCCGAGACTGTGCCTGAAAGGGGCTAGATATAGCTCTACCAGAAACTATCAGCTGTTAGCTGAGCGTTGAAAGTTTTTACATTTGTCATGCAGGGCCTATCTCTCTGGCAGCACCTGCTTCTGTCAGCCGACATAATTCTTGTTGATCATAAAAATGCCTAATTGGTAGCCAAAACCTACGACACAAACGAACTATCCAAGCTTATCAATTCAATGATGATGCAAAATCCTAAGGCCGACTAGAGCCTTTCTACCTGCGCTGTATAATCGCCTTGTCAATCATCTCGCTGAATATTTCTCTGAAGCCTCCGCCGCTGGACGGCGAAACTTGAGCCATAATAACGATCACTGTAGATTCCTTCGGGTCTATGAAGAAGCGCGTAGCCGCAGAGCCATCCCACCAGATAGTTCCTTCGGAAACAGGAAAATTATATTCTGCTGGATTCATGACCAAATTAAAGCCGCCTAGGGTCCAGCCGGAACCTAGCCAGTAACCACTATCACCAATAGGCATGGCTTGATCAGGAACACCATTTTTATATATTAAGGCTGCGGTCTCTTCTTTGAGGATGATTTTCCCATTGAATTTTCCATTATCCAAAACCATCTGCGAAAAATTTAGAAAGTCTGGAACGCTGGATAACAGGCCTACACCACCTTCGATCAATGTCGGCTGCGATGTCCATGGCACGGATTCTATTTTGTAGGGCTCCAATTGGCCATTAGTGGGCCGATAAAGTTCTGCCAACCGATCCGCGTCGTCTCCTTTTGCCCAGAACATTGTGCTGTCCATCTCTAGGGGGTCGAGAATATTTTCTTGCAAGTATTTTTCGAATGGTTGTCCCGACCAAACTTCTACTAACTTTCCTAATATGGTGGCATGTATCCCATAGCGAAACTGCGTGCCTGGATCTTGAAACAAGGGAACGCGTGCTGCGTTGGATGTCATCTGATCCAATGTAATGTTTTTATCTCTTACATTGTTCTCCCGGTACAGTGCCGAGCTACGGCTACCTAGGCCCGATGTATGAGTAAGAAGATTGGCGACCGTGATATCACCGGTGCGCGCCTTAGTTTGTGTAATATCTGTGCTAGAAGAATCCAACAATACTCGCTGGCCCTCGAACTCCGGCAAGTACATCTTTATAGGGTCGTCTAATTGAAATTTACCCTCCTCATATAGCTTGAGAACGGCTGCGCTAGTAACTTCACGCGCCATCGAATAAATTCGAAACAACGCATCGTCTTGCATCGGTTTGCCAGTATCGAGATTAAGCTTACCGAGCGATTCGAAATAGACTAACTTGCCATCTCTGGCGACTGCAGCAACGACACCTGCCAGCTCACCATCATCGATATGCTGCTGCAGACGTGACGTAGCTTCAAGTAATGCAGAGGAAGACATGCCCACTGACTCCGCTGACACAAGCTCGGCTGCGTTGGTGAAGTGAATATAACAGGACAATAAGCTGGTAAGAAATAATCTCATCCAAAGTTTATTAGTCATTCTCATCTCTCACTCTCTGATGTTTAGTTTAGGTTTGACTGAACTTCTTCGATCCAGCGATCTACTCTCGACTCAAGCAATGGCATCGGCAGCGCACCTGCGCCAAGCACTACATCGTGGAATGTTCGTATATCAAAATCATTTCCTAGTGCCGACTCAGCATTCCCGCGAAGCTCCTGAAACTTCATCATGCCGATTTTATAGGCCGTTGCCTGCCCTGGCCCCGTTATGTAGCGCTGGATCTCAGAGCGTATCGCACCCTGAGCCTGTGCAGAATTGTCGATAAAATATTGCACGGCACGCTCTTCACCCCACTGTTGAGCATGAATGCCCGTATCGACAACCAGACGAATTGCTCTCCAGAGCTCGCCGCTCAAACGCCCGAAATCCGAATAAGGGTCTTCAAACGCGCCCATCTCTTTGGCGAGCCATTCCGCATACAGCCCCCAACCCTCTGTGTAGGCAGTTGTGCGATACTGCGTGCGGAACTTAGGCACGCCGGTTAGCTCCTGTTGAATTGATATCTGCATATGATGCCCGGGGCTGCCCTCGTGATAGGCCACGTCTTCGAGCTGAAATATGGGTAGTGTAGTCATATCGGACATATGCGAATAGAACACCCCCGGCCTAGAACCGTCAGGTGTACCCGAGGCGTAGTGCTGGGCGGCACCGGCTTGCTCTCTAAACGATTCGACCCGTCGCACCTCCAATTGCGCCTTCGGCAGACGACCGAAAAATTCAGGCAGCTTCAGCGTGATCGCATCGAGATACTCATTGTTTAGATCAAGATAATCCTGACGCCCCTCATCGCTATTAGGAAAGTAGAAACGGTCATCCTCTCGCATGAAAATGAAGAAATCTTGAAGAGACCCCTCAAAGTCTACAGCGTTCTTTATCTCTTCCATCGCAAGATGTAACCGCTCGACTTCTGCCAGCCCAATCTCATGAATTTCGTCTGCGGTGAACGCAAGCGTAGTCATTTGTGCGAGGCGATAATTATAGTAATTTTCCCCATCAGGGAGTGCCCACGCGCCCTGTGATATTTCAGAAGCGAATGCTTTATCTTGTTCTAACCAGTCGAGTATTTCCTGATAAGAAGGCATGACTTCGCCCACCAAAATTTCTTGTGCCTGAGCTATGTAACTTTGAGCCTGATCGCTACTGATCAAATCAGTTTCAACGAGAGCCTCAATCTTGCCTTGAATATCTGTCCAAATCGGTGAGTTCGGCGAGCTATCATTCGGAGTAAAAGGAACGCCAGAGGTAACTCTATCAATTTCAGTCATCGCGAAATCATAGGCGAATGCCGGCTGCCGAATTCCAGCCCTTGAAGCAGAGCGCGCACGGTCGAGCAACTCGCCAAAGACTCGATCGAGCTCTCCCAATCGAGACAAGTAAGCTTCTATATCGGATACATCATCGACGCGATGATAGTTAATCAGGAAATTAGGTAGTGATGCATGTGGACCTCCGCGTCCAAAAATGTAGCCGTGCTGCCTAAAGGGAACGCCAGCCTCGGCGCGATCTAAGGAATAACTCCACATGTCATAAGAAAGTTTGCCGTCCTTGTTTAGAAGACTGTAATCGAAGTCTGCTTGCATGGCAGCAACACTCTGCCTGCGCCAGCGGAGCTGTTCATCGGAACCGGCAATGCTGTAATCATTCAAACTGTCATAGTCTGATTTATCACCTAGGCGCGTCTTGGTCTGCGGGCTGAAATCAAGCTGCTCGGCATATTGCTCATCGAACCAGCTATTCAGACGAACGGTCTCCGAGGCGACCGAATCAATCGCCTCGCTTTGAATTTTGGCAGCATTAGTTTCTGCAGCGGATTGCTGATTGGGTTCCTGTTCGCTACAAGCGGCAAGCATCAAAATCAGGGACAATAGAAATAGGCGCATGGTTAACCTCATTGGGTTCATCGGTCTGTCAAGTGGTCGGCGTGTTTTGGCTAACTCTAGCCTCTGGCGTGAACGCCAATGCCGATCCTGAAGCTAATGCTTTTGTTATTGCTTGTCCAGCAACTGCTTCCAGGGATAGGTGCGGTCTGCTAGGGCTATAAAAAAGGGGTTCAATAACTCGGGCTTGGAATTGTATCTTAACGGTCGAAACTGCAGATCTACGATTTCCCCGCCAGCTGCACAGAGAATACCGTGGGCGGCCGCTGTATCCCATTCGCAGGTAGGGGCCATTCGCGGATAGATGTCTGCACTACCTTCAGCCAGAAGACACATCTTTAGTGAACTGCCCATGCTCAATAGTGTTGCTTTACCAAAATGATTTTCGATTTTTTCGACAAGCGCATCCAATTGCTCACCTAGGTGACGCCGACTGGCGACGATGCGCACACCGGAATTTTCCTGCATGGCCTGGCTGACGATTAATTGCACTTCGTTGTCCAGTTGATTGATATTTTGTTTCCAAGCGCCAATACCGATGCCACCGAAATAGCTAATGCCGGTGACCGGCACATGCACAACCCCCGCCACCGATTGACCGTTTTCGATCAGCGCAATATTTACCGTGAACTCACCATTGCGATTGATAAATTCCTTAGTGCCATCCAGAGGATCGATTAACCAGTAGCGTTGCCAAGATTTTCGTAAACTATAGTCGATCGCATTAGACTCTTCCGACAGCAGCGGAATATTAGGTGTAAGACTGCTTAACCGATCGACTATTAAAAGATGAGCGCGCCGGTCTGCATCGGTAAGCGGGGAATCATCCTGCTTCGTACTGACCTCGATTGCCTGCTCGGAATTGTAGACATCAAGAATTTCACTACCGGCTGCGATAGCTATCTCATTCACGGCATTAAGTAATTGTAGATCGAGCATCAATGAATACATCCTTAGGTGAGAATTAAATCTAGTGACTTGCTGCGGCGCCGCGCTGGTACTGTTTCGTGTTTCGGCTGTATCATGTTGCACGAGCCACCAGTTCTTGCCAAGGCTTATTTTCAGGAGATAGTAATGCCGCCGTGGCTAGACATCGACACCATCATGTTCGACATGGACGGTACTTTATTGGACCTACACTTCGACAATTATTTTTGGCAGCAGTTAGTTCCAAAGTGCTATAGCGACAAGCATGGCGTGAGCCAGGCTGCCGCGCTCGAAATCATTAATTGCAAAACCGCCGAAGTCAGAGGCACCCTGGATTGGTATTGCCTCGATTACTGGAAGAAGGAATTAGAGCTGGATATAGCGGGACTGAAGACGACCGTTAAACACAAAATAAGGGTACGTCCGAATGTTGAAGGACTATTACAAAGATTAAAGAGTAGCGAGAAGCGAGTGTTGTTGATCACGAACGCACATCCTTCGAGCTTGCAGATAAAGATGGAGCACACCGGAATCTCGCATTATTTTGAACAGTGCATAAGCTCACATACACTCAAGCTAGCAAAAGAGAATCGTGGCTTCTGGGAGTCCCTGCAAAGCTTGGAAAAATATGACCCCGCACGAACGGTATTATTTGATGATTCATTACCCGTGCTCAGGCAAGCCCAGCGAGAGGGCATCAAGCATCTATTCGGAATCGAAAAACCAGACAGTAAAAAGCCTGCTGTGTTAATCGATGAGTTTCCGATGATTGATGACTTCTCGAAGATCATGCCATTCCAATCGAACGGCAACGCCCTGATGTAATTTGGAATTGGTTCAACAATGGCAAAGAGCACAGTTACAGAGAAAAATAGCGAACTCCGCCGGCTGCGTCTGGACAAGTGGCTCTGGGCCGCGCGCTTTTATAAGACTCGTTCCGTGGCCAAGCACGCGATAGATGGCGGCAAGGTTTACTGCGAAGGTGGTCGCTGCAAGCCTGGCAAAGAAGTAGAAATTGGCATGGAGGTTCGCCTGCGTCAGGGCTTAGACGAGAAGACCGTAACCATCAAGGCGCTATCGGGGCAACGCCGCGGCGCCCCTGAGGCGCAGCTACTGTATGAGGAAACCGAAGAAAGCGCCGAGGCACGCCTGAAAATGGCAGCCCAGCGTAAAGCCCAGCCCAACCACGGGCCCTCAGCTGGGAAACCAAACAAGAAAGATCGACGCCTCATCCATCGCTTTAAACACATCTAGGACTCAACAATCCTATCGCATCTCTGCCTTTTGGATTGTTCAGAACTTCCTTCACTTAGAGAATTACCCACCTCAGCCATTCGCGGGAGCCAGTAGTCAATGTTGCAGCTTTCCACACCGCGAGTTCCACCGGAAAGTCCCGTTAGCACTGACTAATGATATTTGTCATAATGCCGCTCACCTGAAACGAGTCATCACCCAAGTTGGGGCTAACGCAATATAAAGCCACTGTGCCGCATAGCAACAGCACAAATGCAGGTAATCAAAGACCTTCCAGGAGATACCTTGAGCAAAAAATTCAATGAGTGCCTGCAACGCTACAAGCTTCCCGAATTTGACACGGCATGGGGAGAGATTCATCGAGGAATCGAGAAGGAGAGTCTGCGAATATCTCCTGATGGCCACATTTCACTCTCAAGCCACCCTCTGGCACTGGGTTCTAGTCTAACAAACCCTTTTATTACCACCGACTTCAGTGAATCTCTGCTCGAATTCATCACACCTGTCTATAGCGATATTGATGAATGCCTGAAGAGAATGGAGGACATACACCGCTTTACGCTACAAAATCTGGAGAATAACGAGGTGTTGTGGGCCTCGAGCATGCCCTGCCCGCTTGGCGCCCAGGAAGACATCCCAATAGCACAATACGGCTTCTCAAATGTCGGCAAACTAAAGACTCTGTACCGCCATGGGCTCAGCAATCGCTATGGCCGACTGATGCAAATTATCTCCGGTATCCACTACAATTTTTCGATGCCTGAATCGTTCTGGCAACCATACGCGGACATGTGCGGATTCGAAGGTAAGCTGAAAGATTTCAAGACAGAAAAATATCTGCACCTCATTCGAAATTTTCACCGTTATTCTTGGTTGCTTATCTATCTATTTGGCGCCTCACCCGCAGTCTGTAAGTGCTTTGCAACCGGCCGAGAGCACACTTTAGAGCAGCTCGATAACCATACCCTGTACATGCCGGATGCGACCTGTTTGCGAATGGGTGATTTGGGATACAACAGCGAAGCACAGAAGTCACTATTCGTTTGCTACAACGAGCTAGATGCCTATGTGGATTGTTTGCGCGAGGCAATGAATACGCCCTACCCCGAGTACGAAGCTATAGGTCAGAGCATCGATGGCGGGCATCTGCAGCTCAACACAAACCTGCTGCAACTCGAGAACGAATTCTATAGCACCATCAGGCCGAAACGCGTGGTTCAAAGTGGTCAGCGGCCATCCGAAGCACTGACCCAAGACGGTATCGAATATATTGAAGTGAGAGCATTAGATCTGAACCCTTATCTTTCCTTAGGAATAGATTCAGAGCAAATTCACTTCCTTGACAGTTTTTTATTGCACTGCCTATTGAGTGAAAGCCCTGAATGTCATAAGCAGGAATTCTTCGAGGTGGCGGACAATCTTGCCAAGGTAGTTGAACACGGTCGCGACCCGGAGCTCTCTCTCAACCTAGCATCAGCACCAAAGAAAATGCGTGACTGGGGTAATGAAATTTTGGCAGAAGTTGATAATGCCGCTACGATGTTAGATCACATTCATGGCAGCACGAATTATACCAACAGCTTGACTGCGCAATCTGCCAAGATAGCCGACTCGGATCTCACTCCCTCGGGCAGAATCTTGAAAGATATGAAGGAAGGCAATATATCCTTTTTCGAATTCTCCATGCAGCAATCGCGTAAGCATCGTGACGATCTACAGAACAATGGCATGAGTGAGGCCACCGTGAAGATGATGACCGAAACAGCAGCACAATCACTCAAAGATCAGGCGGGGATAGAGAGCTTAGACACAGTCGGTTTCGACGAATACTTGAAAAATTGGAACGACGCATAGCGGTTCTTGCCGCAAAACGAATATGCTAAACTGCTGCGCACTGAGTAAGGGTTCACAAAACCCAAATCACATTGCACACAGAATAAAGAAAGATAGATTATTAGGAGCAGTCGATGGCCTTGGCAATACCCAACAATAGAATGATCAATATAGGTGTTTTTCTGGCTACGGTAACCACTATCGGTATCGCGCTGTATCTAGAACACGTGATGCTATTTTCTCCCTGCGGCCTGTGCATTACTCAACGCGTGTTCTTTATTCTCTGCGGCCTGGCATGTCTGGCATCTGCGATTCACAATCCCGCTGCCGATGGGCAGAAAATCTATGCCTTCGCAGCGGCTGCCATGTGCATCTTTGGAAGTTATTTTGCTGGGAGGCAAATTTGGTTGCAACACCTGCCCGAAGACTTGGTACCCGCCTGCGGCCCCGGGTTTACTTATATCCGCGACAACTTTCCATTCATGCAGCTGCTAGACTTCCTACTCGTAGGCGACGGCAACTGTGCGGAAGTTCAGTTCCGATTCCTTGGCATTTTCTCGATCGCCGAGATGTCTATCATCGCATTCGCCGGTTTATTTACAGTCTGCCTATATACAGCGTTCCGTAAGCAAGCAGAGACGCTCTAACTAACCGCGGCGCCAAGCAAAAAATTTCTCGAGATAAGGAAAATACTTTACCGGTAGGCGCTCACTGCGCCAGGCGTTGGACGCAAATTTGTTTGCCTCCAATAGAGTCGGATAGATATGTGTCACTGCCGAAATTTTCTTCAGGCCCATTCCATGGGTCATAGCGAAAACAAACTCCCCAATCACCTCGCTGGCGTGATGTCCAACGATTGTTACTCCGAGAATTTTATCCTTGCCTGGCGCTGTGAGAATTTTGATGAAACCATGAGCCTCACCATCCGCTAGCGAACGGTCGTGGTGTTCCATTTCATAGCGAGTGAGTTCATAGACAATATTTCTCTCGATAGCTTCCGCCTCGCTAAGCCCAACTCTGGCTACTTCAGGGTCGGTAAACGTTGCCCAAGGCACAACATTGTAATTCGTCTTCGAGCGCCACAATCCACCCAGCATTGCATTCAAAGAGGCGAACCAGGCTTGAAACGATGCCATATGGGTAAACTGATAGGGGCCCGCCACATCGCCGCAGGCAAAGATGTTTGGCAGGCTGGTTTGCAGGTATTCGTTAACCTCTACCGTGCCTTGCTTAGTCAGCGCCAGGCCCAAATTTTCTAGACCGAAGCCTTCCACGTTTGCCTTGCGGCCAATTGCTAACAACACTTTGTCGAATTCTACTCTAACGGACTCCCCGTTATTTTCTGCCTCCATGTAGTCTCCATTATCGCCGGCACCAAATTTCAATAGCTTATGGCCGGTGAGAAGTTGAATACCCTGCTCTCTAAAGGCTTTTGAAACTATCTCGGACACTTCCTTATCCTCACGCGGCATGATGCGATCAGCCATATCTACCTGCGTTACTTTTGCGCCGAGATTACTAAACGCCTGCGCTAATTCGCAACCGATCGGTCCGCCACCCACAACTAGAAGCCTCTTCGGTAACTCATCCAACGACCACACCGAATCAGATGTGAGGTAGTCAATTTCAATCAGGCCAGGAATCGGCGGCACGAATGGACGCGCACCCGTGGCGAGAATTATCGAGCGGGTAGTGATTGTTCGGTCGTTCACCTTGACAGAATACGGCGATTCAATAACAGCATCTCCCAACTCAACTTCAACGCCCAGAGAAGTAAAACGCTCTACCGAGTCGTGCGGTTCTATGGTCTTTATCACCCCCTGTATACGCGCCATCACTTCAGAGAAATTGACTTTTCCCACCGCACCATCGATTCCAAATTCTTTCGCCCGCCTTATATAGGACATAATGCGACCGCTGCGGATAATCGCTTTGCTGGGAACACAGCCCGTGTTTAAACAGTCGCCTCCCATTTTATGCTTCTCGATTAGAATCACCTTTGCTTTCGCCCCCGCAGTAATCAGCGATGCTATAAGGCCTGCCGACCCCGCCCCAATCACTACGACGTTGGCATCAAACCTTTTCGGCTTCTCGAACCTCTTAAGCGCCTTGTTACTCTGCACACTATTGAGAATCAATTTAGCGATAAGAGGGAAGGCTCCCAGCAACACGAGAGAAGACAAGACCGGCGCACTCACCAATCCCGAGAGCGAGGTGATCTGCGAGAGCTCGGAACCGGCATTCACGTAGACGACGGTACCTATTAGCATCCCAGCCTGACTCGCAAAATAGAACGACGTTGTGCGAATAGTCGTTAGCCCCATCAAGAGATTCACTACGAAGAAGGGAAACAGTGGAACCATACGAATACTGAAAAGATAGAAACTGCCGTCCTTCTCTATGCCTTTGTTCAGTGGGACCAAGTAGTCGCCGAATTTTCTCTGCACCCAATCTCGAAGCAATACGCGAGATACTAGAAATGCTAGGGTTGCGCCAATACTACTAGCGAAGGAAACCAGCAATGTTCCCCAGAGCACACCAAATATGGCGCCACCTAGCAGTGTGATAATAATAGCGCCAGGAATGGAGAGAGAAGTGGCGATCACATATCCGGCAAAGTAGAGAAGAGACGTTTGCACAAAATTCTCATTCTTGTAATCTTGAATGCTAGAGAGTTGGGATTGCGCGTATTCGAGGGTTAGATACTGCCCTAGATCCAAAGTGATATAACTAAGCAGGGCTAGCACCATTAGCGCGACTACAATAAATCTTGTCTTATTCACAGGTTTTGCCTTCAATTCCATTTATGCCAGAATTACTTACCATTAAGGGACGCAGCCCAGTTTCTGGCATATAATTCTGCCAACTAATATTTGCGAACACAGATCTGTATGCTATAACCGTTTGCGCACCATTAGCGAGGAAGATCTCGCTTCGTCAGCGAAGCAAAGTACTGCGCTTCAATAACACTGAAAAGGTTCATCAAACCGTGTCCAATTTTGACTTCAGTCGAAAATACCCCGCAAGCCGTATGCGCCGTATGCGCCGCGACGAATTTAGCCGCCGCCTCATGCGCGAGACCCGATTGAGCAAAGATGACCTGATATTTCCGGTTTTTATTGTCGAAGGAATCAATCAGCGCCAAACTATCGAATCTATGCCGGGTATATTCAGGCTGAGCATAGATGAATTACTCGTCGAGGCAGCCGAGCTAGTAGAGTTAGATATTCCCGCCGTCACTCTATTCCCATCACTGGATGACTCCACCAAGACCCTAGATGGCAAAGAGGCCTACAATAGCGATGGCCTAGTACAGCGGGCTATTCGGGCATTAAAGGAGAACTTCCCCAAGCTCGGCGTAATTACCGACGTTGCCTTGGACCCCTACACGACTCATGGCCAAGACGGCATCATCGATGCCAGCGGTTATGTACTCAACGACGAAACCGTCAAGGTACTCAAACAACAAGCGCTCTCTCACTCCTTGGCCGGCGCCGATATAGTCGCTCCCTCGGACATGATGGATGGGCGCGTTGCTGCGATTCGCGGCATTCTCGAAGAAAATGATCAGATCTACACCCGAATTCTGGCCTATTCCGCCAAATACGCCTCCAGCTACTATGGCCCGTTCCGCGATGCAGTAGGATCTAGCAGTAATCTGGCCGGAGGCAACAAATACAACTATCAGATGGATATCGCTAACAGCGATGAAGCCATCCAAGAGGTTGCACTGGATCTAGCCGAAGGCGCCGATATGGTGATGGTGAAACCGGGCATGCCATATTTGGACATCGTAAGCCGAGTAAAGCGCGAATTCGGTGTACCAACCTTCGTTTATCAGGTAAGCGGAGAGTATTCTATGCATATGGCTGCAGTACACAATGGCTGGCTGGATGAAGAGGCAGTAGCCATGGAGTCCTTGATCGCGATCAAACGCGCAGGCGCAGATGCGATTCTTACCTATTTCGCGAAGACTGCAGCCCGCCTGCTGAAAGGTTGAACTCGATGAAAAGTATTGGCAACAAATTCGAGCTACCACTTGAAACCTGAATTTTTGTCCTTATCATAGGGTACGAAGGTCGCGTGCATATAATCGGGTACTTCTTATCTAGCAGCTCCTCATTTACGACTTTGAATACCAAACTAGCTTACTACAAGGAAACCTCTTATGAGCGACAATATCGTTCACACTTCAGACAGCAGTTTCGAAGCTGACGTACTTCAAGCCGACGGCCCCGTTCTAGTTGATTTCTGGGCGGAGTGGTGTGGCCCCTGCAAAATGATTGCGCCCGTACTCGAAGAGCTCGCTAGCGAATACGAGGGCAAGCTGAAAATCTGCAAGATAGATGTCGATGCTAACATCGAAACCGCGCCAAAATATGGCGTGAGAGGTATCCCTACGCTGATTGTTTTCAACAACGGTGACGTGGCCGGCACAAAGGTTGGCGCGTTGTCTAAATCACAGCTTTCCGCTTTTATTGACAGCGTGATTTAAATTGCGTTTAATGTGGCATCTTGAATATCTCGAGATGCCACAAGATACGATCATATCGGATCAATTCAATATAGAAATTGATCGACAAAAACCTAATACTAAACACCAAATACTCTAAATCTTTACCACGACTCGCCGGATGCTAGATTAATATCCTGAATCAAAACTAAACGACAATAAATCCCGCCTCCAAATACTGACTAGTATTTTATTTACAGGTGGACACAATGAAAAAGTAGGACTATATTGCGGGAAAGTTGAAAATGGGGAAAAAAGGCTGACCATTTAAGTATTCAAATACATAGTCAAACAGCTATAATCAACAAACTAACTACCGACGTAAAACGCAAGTGATGCAAATGCTATCACCGAAAATGAACTTACGTAATGGTTAGAAGCATAAAACAACAATCTCCGCCTTACACAATTTTCTAAAACTTAAACCCAAATCTTTAACGCAACTCCTAACTAGTAGTACTACTTTATCTATGACACTTAGATGTGCATGCCAATAATAATTTAGGCTGCCCAACTATACCTGACATAAATCAACTACCAAAAAACTAGAAACTCCTTAACTCACAAGAAGATCCAAACACATGAATCTAACCGAATTAAAACAAAAGCCAATCGCCGAACTTCTAGCTACTGCCCGCGAAATGGGATTGGACAATGTTTCGAGAACCCGTAAGCAGGACATCATTTTTGTCTTACTCAAGAAACATGCGAAGAGCGGTGAAGATATCAGTGGCGATGGGGTGTTGGAGATATTACAGGATGGGTTCGGCTTTCTACGCTCGGCAGACTCTTCGTATTTGGCAGGACCGGATGATATCTACGTTTCGCCTAGTCAGATAAGACGTTTTAATCTTCGTACCGGCGACACGGTCGCTGGGAAAATTAGACCACCGAAAGACGGGGAGCGTTATTTTGCACTACTAAAGATTCACGAGATTAACTTCAGTAGCCCTGAAGAATCCAAAAACAAGATCCTTTTCGAAAACCTCACTCCCCTTTTCCCAGACGACAGACTAACTCTTGAAGTCGGCAACGGCAGCACAGAAGATCTAAGTGCCAGAGTCATTGATTTAGCAGCGCCTATCGGCAAAGGGCAGCGCGGCCTCATCGTTTCGCCACCGAAGGCAGGTAAGACATTAATTCTACAGAACATGGCACAGTCCATTGCCAAAAATAACCCTGAATGCAGACTAATCGTTCTGCTAATAGATGAGCGGCCAGAGGAAGTAACAGAGATGCAGCGCTCGGTGCGCGGCGAAGTAGTCGCCAGCACATTCGATGAGCCGCCAGCGCGGCACGTACAAGTAGCAGAAATGGTGATTGAAAAAGCGAAGCGCCTGGTCGAACACAAGGAAGACGTAATCATCTTGTTAGATTCGATTACGCGCCTTGCCAGAGCCTACAACACGATTATTCCATCCTCCGGAAAGGTCTTAACCGGTGGTGTCGATGCACACGCACTGGAACGTCCGAAACGATTTTTCGGCGCGGCAAGAAATCTGGAAGAAGGCGGCAGCCTAACCATTATCGCTACCGCACTGGTCGAGACCGGATCGAAGATGGACGAAGTAATCTACGAAGAATTTAAGGGCACCGGTAATATGGAACTGCATCTCGACCGAAAGATCGCAGAGAAGCGAGTCTACCCTGCTATCAACGTGCGCCGATCTGGTACGCGTCGAGAAGAATTGTTAACCTCCGAAGAAGAATTGCAACGCATGTGGATTTTACGCAAGCTGCTTACATCGATGGAAGATGTGCAGGCGACGGAGTTCATTATCGACAAACTTAAAGAGACGAAGACTAACGACGAGTTTTTCAATTCGATGAAACGAAAGTAATCCGCGATTGCGAATTTCTCATATAAATCTGTTAGCAACATAAGCGGTCAACTATGTCCTTTAGAGATTTGCGTGACTTCATAAAGCTTCTTGAAAAAGAGGGTGAGCTCAAGCGGATTCAGACAGAAGTTGATCCTTATCTTGAAGTTACCGAGATAAGCGATCGCACGCTGCGCAGCAATGGTCCTGCCCTACTCTTTGAAAACCTCAAAGGCTCGAAGATCCCAATGCTTACCAATCTATTTGGTAATACGCGACGCATCGCTCTAGCCATGGGTCAGGAAAATATAGAAGGTCTTAGAGACGTAGGCAAATTGTTGGCCTTCCTTAAGGAGCCCGAACCACCTAAGGGGTGGAAAGACCTCTGGCAAACACTACCTAGTTACAAGAGCGTGCTGAACATGCCAGCTAATGTTCGCAAGTCTGCTCCTTGTCAGGAGGTAATCATTGAAGGCGATGCCATCGACCTGAATTTACTACCTATCCAGACTTGCTGGCCCGGGGATGTAGCACCTCTCATTACGTGGCCGCTGGTTATAACTAAGGGCCCCGAGAAAGAACGACAGAACCTTGGCATCTACCGCATGCAGTTGGCGGGCCCCAATAAACTTATTATGCGCTGGCTCTCGCATCGTGGTGGCGCACTCGATTTTCGCGAATGGCAGCAAGCACATCCGGACGAGCCATTCCCCATCTCCATCGCTATCGGCGCTGATCCTGCGACTATCTTAGCAACTGTTACTCCAGTGCCCGACACCTTGTCTGAGTATGCCTTTGCAGGCTTACTGCGCGGCAGCAAGACCGATGTAGTCAAGTCGCGAACCAATGACTTGCAGGTGCCCGCCAGTGCAGAGTTCGTCTTAGAGGGTGTCATCGAACCTGGCGAAATGGCCGACGAAGGCCCGTATGGTGACCACACTGGCTACTATAACGAGGTCGAAAAATTTCCGGTTTTCACGGTAACGTGTATCACCCATCGCAAAAATCCAATCTATCACAGCACCTATACGGGCCGACCGCCAGACGAACCGGCGATGCTCGGCGTCGCATTGAACGAAGTCTTCGTGCCGCTTCTACAAAAACAATTCCCAGAGATCGTCGATTTTTATCTGCCTCCGGAAGGGTGTTCCTACCGACTTGCGATAGTTAGCATAAAGAAACAATATCCCGGTCACGCCAAACGAGTGATGATGGGCGTGTGGTCGTTCCTACGTCAGTTCATGTATACCAAGTTTGTTATCGTGGTGGATGATGACGTAAACATTCGAAACTGGGATGATGTCATCTGGGCAGTGACTACCCGCATGGATCCCATTCGCGATACGGTGCTCATTGATAACACACCGATCGACTACTTAGATTTTGCATCTCCCGTGTCAGGTCTTGGTTCGAAGATGGGCATGGATGCGACGAACAAGATAGAAGGCGAAACAACACGTAAATGGGGCGACACTATTGCCATGAGCGATGAAGTGAAAGCTCGAGTCGATCAAATGTGGCAAGAACTGGGCATCGACTGCAAAGAGAGTTAACTTTACTATAACGATTCCATTATCCTAGATGTAAACCGTCAGGAAGCTTGAACCATGAAAAAGACACTGTCACTGCGCCTAGCCTTAGGCTCTTTATTAACGTTCGCTTTATCTTCTTCCCAGTTCAGCTTTGCCAAGGAGGAAAACACCGCACTCGAAGGCACGAATTGGCAATTGCAGAATATGAAGGTGTTGGGTGGCTTCCTGTTCACACCCGACGACCCAAGTCTATACCGCCTAAATTTTCGAACCGAAAATAGGCTCACTGGCACATCAGACTGCAACTCTATTTCCGGCTACTATTTCCAAGAAAGTACCGGCTTTCGTTTTGAGCCTTTCGTCACCACGCGCAAACTCTGCTCGCCGGGGTCGCTTCATAACAACCTAGTCTTGATTCTGAAAGATGTAAATGCGATCGAGTTTCGCGGCGGGAAGATGTACATGACGAATGGGCATGATGGAGTCGAATTGGAATTCGAGGCCCGTGGTTTCTAATTCGAATCTAACGCATAGATCTTCCTCAATACTCTCTAGGCTTTTCCTAGGTCTTTCGGCATTGGAAGGCTAGGTAGTTTGCCTCCAATTCCTTCTACAAACTTCTCTTGATGTTCATCGGCGAGCTGCTCTTCGCCAAGGCACTTCAATAATCGCGCGAGCTCGCCGTGAGCTTCAGCTTGAGGCGCGACTTCGATACTGGTGTCGAAATATTCTCTGGCCTTTCCCCAAAGTTCGTTGCGCATTGCTAATCGTCCCAATGTAACTAATAGGCTCGCGTTGCCTGGCCTGCCCTGAATCCAACTCTCTGCTATTGTCAATTGCCGATGAGGAGTACCAAAGTCCAGCTCGCCGTAGCGCTTAATGAGCTCATTGCTCCAGTTCTTATTCAAAGCAACTTCTATGGCCTTGCCTGCCTGTTCTTTCTGATCAAGCTTAAAAAGTATCTCGGCATAGTGTTTAACGATCCTCTCATCCTGCTTGTAGAGCGCGGGGCCTTTCTTCCAGGCTTTTTCTAGCTGCGCGCCAAGCTCCGCATTGCTGAAATCCACTCTCTGATTACTTATCCTGTATAAGTTTTCCATGAAGATTCGAACCCGCATTAGCCCGGCCTCTTTCTCATCGATTACGTTGTTCTTCTCTAGAGCCGGCAACAATTTTTCTAGTTGCTCCCAATCGTTGAGCTTCAGATAGACTTCTTTCAAAAGTTGTAGCAGAGACGCATCGTTCAGTGACCTGATTTTCATCTGTTGTAATACAGCCACGCACTGTTCCAGCTGATTGGACTTGAACAGGAGTTGCGCCTTCAGTGAATCGATAGTAGAACGTGCCGCAGGGTATTTTTCCTCGGCAGTCTCCAAACAATTCATCCATACCTCTTTATTCCCCTGCTGATGCGCCGCATAAGCCGCGGCGAGATAATTAACGACACTCGCATCGGAATCCTTCATGCCTTTCTTAAGCAAGTTGTAGCTTGATTCCCAGCTTCCTCGAGTGAAATACAGCAAACCCTCAATAGTCTTGCTTCTACTATTTGCCCGCAGGTTTTGTTTGTAATTTCTCCCAAAGCGAATAAGTTGCCAGGGATTAATCCAGCGAAGCACAATAAGAAGTAGTTTAATGACAACATAGAGAACGATAAAGGCGACGAGCAGGGCAAACAAACTGGTCTCAAAAGTAGTACTACCGAAAGCAATTAACAGGTAGCCGGGGTCGCCAGGAAATCCAAGATTAAGACTGACCAGAAGCGCCAGAACGATTGAGAGAAGACTAAAGAGGTATAACTTGATCATAGACTAATCTATCGTTGGCTTGCTGCGAGCTGATTGATTAGTGCCAGGGATTGACTCAAGGCGGGCAACAACGGATTAATGTCAATTGCACGAAGTTGATTTATCTCATCCGTCAAAATTTGCCCTTGAAGTGAATCGGTAACGGCAAAGCGTTGAAACCAATCCTGACTCTTTGCCATAGCTTGCTGATACAAGCTGTTGTCGCGCATCAACAGAGCGAGCTGTGCCTGCTCGAGCATAAGCCGTAAGTTCTGCTTAATGAGATCATCCTGTCCGGGAGCCAACATGGCTTGCGGCGTTTCTTCCCATTCGCGCCAGACAAATATGGAACCTAGAAACTCGAAACTGGAATCTAAGAAGTTGTTCGCATCGCTACCTGATTGCAATGGCTGCGAGTCAGCGTTGCGCCGATTCTCAAATTCTGTGCGCATGCTATTGAGCGGATCGATGTTCTCCAATTCTGCAAGCAGGCTGTCCAAGCGCAGATAGATACCTTCACGATCGAGGACCTCGATATTTCTTAGCTTTTGTAGATCCCCTGCGATCGCCTGTCGCACAGCAAACACACTCGAACTAGCAGAATCAACGAGTGCCTGATCTGCAATCTCTAATTGGGAGATTGCAGTAACCACGTCGCCTTCCAGCCTTAATTTCTGATTGGCTATATTGATTAGATATTGTCCCTCAAGAATTTTCCAGGCTCGATCTGTCGCATTGTTCGTCAGCGATTGTGCGGCCTGAAGATCCGCAAGTTGTGCCGCGTGACTATCGATTTTCCCAGATAGTGCCAATTCCAGCTCTCGCACAGAAGAATCATCGAATTCGATTGGCTCGGAAGCGACACGCTGTGCCTGCTCGACCTGTCCCAGCTGGATGCCCTGTGTGGCTAGGCTCTGCTTCAGTCGCTGATTTTCGAGCTCAAATTCGGCCAACTTAGATTGCAGTGAAAGTTGCTGATAGGCGAGGAACAACACGCCAGCAACAATGGGTAATAGGAAGGTGGTGACTACTGCAAACCGCCGCCTTACCGTCTGCTGTTTTCGAGTCCTGCGGCTACCGACCTTGGCGGTGTTGCTTTTAGATATCTCGTCCAGAATTTTAGGTGTTTCTGACTGCTCTGTCACTGTACTGCCTTCTAAGTCGTGATCTTGGGTATAGCTTACTCTTGATTAATGCCGAGTTCACCCAGCGCGCTAACAAAACTTAGTGGATCGGCGCCGCTGGCGTTGTGCACCTGCTGGTATCCAGAATTTTCCGCCTGCCTACCTACTCTTTCTGAGGGGACTACTAGCATCAACTGCTGCAGCATCTTTCCATTACCAGCCAATAGATGCGTCAGTCTATCCAGTGATTCACCGCTGCTTACCGTTAGAACATTAACACCGGCCTCGAACAATCTATTGCAGAAGTTTGCGCTTGTGTAATCTATTGGAGAACGGCTATAGGCCTCGAGATAATCGACAATGGCGCCGCGCTCACGCAGCGTGTCAGCCAATAGTTCTCGACCTCCCTGTCCGCGCACAATGCCAATCTTCTGCCCGTTAACATCTTGCAATTGAGGCAGGCGCAGTATGTCTTCGCTGGTCATGCCGTTACTTGGCTGAGTGACTTCGCAGGCGAATTGCTCTGAAGCAGCCTCCGCCGTCGTAGGCCCAACAGCTATAGCATCGACACCGAGGGGAAACTGTGGCCAATAATTATTAATGACCTCGCCGCCAAAGCTCACCGCGTTATTGCTTACAAAAATTAGCGCTTGATAGCTGTCTAGCTGTAGAATTTTATCTTTTAGATCTTGAATGGCTTGTGCATCATTCAGAGCTTTAATTTCGATGAGGGGTAGAGAGAGAACTTTAGCCCCTTCAGACTCGATTGCTCGGCGCATACTCTCGACTTGATTCGAGGGGCGGGTAATTAGAACAGTTAGCCCAGATAGGGAATTAGGGTTCATCAAATATGCCTACACTTAACTATTTCTTACTCTTCTATTTGGTCTCGCAAGGCGCTGAGTATTTCTTCCGCTCCCAGAGACAAAAGATCTTCGGCAACAGTAAGGCCTAGCTGTTCCGCCTGATGACGGCCTCCTCGAATCTCACTGCGAATTATCTGCGTCCCCTCCAAGTTTCCAACTAAGGCGCGCAGATGCAATTCCTCGCCATAGAGCTCGGCGAAGCTCGCGATCGGCACCTGACAGCCGCCTTGTAGACGTGCATTTACCGCCCGCTCGGCAACTACCCTGCATGCCGTATCGGCATCGTGGAGGCAATTGAGCAGTTGCAGTGTTTCGGTGTCGCTGGTTCGGCATTCGATGCCGACCGCTCCCTGGCCACCGGCAGGAAGAGAATCCTCGAAAGAAAGGCTCTCGCGAATACGCCCTTCCAGCTCCAAACGCTTTAAGCCAGCTGCTGCAAGAATGATCGCGTCGTATCCACCTGCATCTAACTTCGACAGCCGTGTTCCCACGTTGCCTCGCAAATCGGTGATCTTTAAGTCTGGACGTAGTTCCCGCAGCTGGCACTGGCGACGAAAGCTCGAGGTGCCTACCGTTGCGCCCTGGGGTAGGTCTGCCAGTTTGCGATAATTATTTGAGACGAATGCATCGGCCGGGTCTTCCCGCTCGCAGATGACCGCTAGATCGAGACCTTCAGGGAATTCCATCGGCACATCCTTCATCGAATGCACCGCTATGTCTGCCCTGTCTTCCAACATCGCATGCTCAAGCTCCTTAACGAAAAGACCCTTGCCTCCCACCTTGGCTAATGGTGTGTCTAGTATCTTGTCGCCGCGGGTACTCATAGCGAGCAATTCAACATTTAAGTCGCCGTGGGCCTTTTCCAATGCCGCCTTTACGTAGTGAGCCTGCCATAGGGCAAGGGGGCTTTTACGGGTGGCAATTCGAAGGGTTTTGCTTGGCATGGCGTACTGCTCTTTATCTTTTATTTCATGAAGGGGTAAGGGGCATTTTACGGTATATGTTGCGATTTGTCCGAAATTGCTGGTTTTGCAAGGAGTTGCAACTCGGTTCAAGCCTTTACCGATCCTGCTATAATGCAGCCCCTGCGAATACAGCACCGCTACAACTGTTGTATGCCAAGTACAGATTAACTAGAGACCATAGTGAGAGTTCAGATGAGTAGACAACTAATTTCCAGCGGTTCAGAGTTTGAGAGTAAGATTGGCTACTCCCGAGCAGTAGTTGACGGTGATTTCGTGTTTGTGTCCGGAACGACCGGCTACAACTACACGACAATGACGATTTCCGAGAGTGTCATCGAGCAGGCGGATCAGTGCCTGAAAAATATTGAGCAAGTTCTTAAATCGGCAGGTAGTGATTTATCTGGGATCGTTCGCATACGCTATATCCTCCCTAACAAAGCCGATTTCGAGCCCTGCTGGCCAGTATTTCAGAAGTACCTTGGTGCAGTCCTCCCTGCGGCAACAGTGTTTGAAGCTGGCTTGCTCGACGAGAAAATGAAGATCGAGATAGAAGTAACAGCGAAGCTATCGACAAGTGAATAGACTCTACAAGTTAGGTCGCTTTTTTATAACCCACAACCTTACAGCGTGAACCCAAGTTATGAGTAAGAACAAAGATCAAAACAGACTCTGGGGCGGCAGGTTTACTGAACCAACAGACGTTTTCGTACAAAGATTTACCGCCTCGGTAGATTTTGATCGTCGCTTGTTCCAGCAAGATATCGACGGCTCGGTTGCCCATGCCAAGATGTTGGTCAAGGCGGGAATTTTAACGGCAGCGGAAGTATCGAAAATCCTCGATGGGCTAGAATCAATTCGTCAGGACATTACTGACGACAAGTTTGAATGGTCTGTCGCGCTAGAAGATGTTCACATGAACATTGAAGCAGCACTAACCTCCCGCATCGGTGACGTAGGCAAAAAACTGCATACGGGTCGATCGCGAAATGATCAGGTTGCTACTGATATTCGATTGTATGTACGCGGCGAGATCGATCAGATCGCGAAATTGATTACGAGTCTTCAATCGGCCCTGCTTGGTATCGCCGAGAAGGAGGCGACCACGATCATGCCTGGCTTTACTCATCTTCAGACTGCACAGCCAGTTAGCTTCGGCCACCATATGATGGCTTGGTATGAGATGCTAGATAGAGATTATGCTCGACTGCTCGATTGCCGCAAAAGAGTGAACGTGTCACCTTTAGGCGCTGCAGCCTTAGCAGGAACCACTTATCCGATCGATAGGTATTTTACGGCCGAGCAGCTCGGTTTCGATGCGCCAACTAGAAACTCCCTAGACTCCGTTAGCGATCGAGACTTTGCTATTGAACTGGCGTCCTTTGCCAGCATAGTAATGACGCACCTCTCTCGATTCTCAGAGGAGCTCGTACTATGGACCTCGGCACAATTCAACTTCATCGAACTACCTGATAGATTCTGCACTGGCTCATCGATCATGCCGCAAAAGAAAAACCCAGATGTGCCGGAATTAGTTCGGGGCAAGACCGGCCGCGTACACGGACATCTAGTTTCGCTACTCACGCTAATGAAGTCACAGCCACTTGCTTATAACAAAGACAATCAGGAAGACAAGGAGCCGTTGTTCGATCTCATCGACACTGTGAAGGACTGCCTATTTGCCTATAGCGAGATGATGCCGGCCGTAAGCTGCAACAAAGAAGAGATGTATGCTGCGGCGAAACAGGGTTACGCTACAGCAACCGATTTGGCAGATTATCTAGTGAAGAAGGGGATGCCCTTTCGCGATGCTCATGAAGTAGTCGGCAAGTCAGTGGCCTTCGGTATCGAACAGAAGAAGGATCTGGCGGAGCTCTCGCTAGCCGAACTAGAGGAATTCTCCAACCTCATCAACGAAGATGTCTTCGACGTATTGACGCTAGAAGGATCGATCTCTGCGCGCGATCATATCGGCGGCACTGCGCCAAATCAGGTATTGTCGGCAGTAGCAGCGGCGAAGACGGATATCTCGAAACGTTAACTGTAGTTGGCGATTTCTTCCTGAATTTCCAGCCACTCTTCCTCGATACTCACGAGTTTCGACTTAAGTGCTCCCTGCTCTTGAATCAGCTTGTTCAGTTTATTCTTGTTCTCGTCGAGGTACATGCCCTCATCAGCAAGAGAGGATTCGATCTTGTTTAGCGAGGCCTGAATTTTTTCGATCTGGGCCTCTAGCCGCTTTTCTTGTTTGCTAAGTGGCGCCAGCTTCTCACGTAGATCTGCAGCCTGCTGACGCTTCTCTTTCTTAGCTAGTTTCTGCTTTGGCTGCACTGTCTCTTCTGGCACATCCTCCTCAAAACCAGAGAACGTCTGTGTGCTCAGCCACTTTTCATAGTCTTTGAGGTCGCCTTTGAATTCAGCAAATACGCCTTTGTGAATCGAATAGAACTCGTCCACTGTATTAACTAGTAGATGACGGTCGTGTGAGACAACGACCATCGCTCCCTGATACTGCTGTAACGCGACGGTGAGCGCGTGACACATTTCAAGATCTAGATGATTCGTAGGCTCATCGAGTAAGAGCAAGTTCGGTTTCTGCCAAGCAACTTTTGCCAAAGCGAGACGCGCCTTCTCTCCGCCGGAGAAATTCTTAATCGTCTCGCTGACCCGAGTACCGCGGAAATCAAATCCGCCAAGGTAATCTCTTATCTGCTGCTCGGTGGCGTAGCCCTCTTCTTTCTGAATAAGCTCTATAGGAGTAGCCTGCTGGTCTAGCTCATCAACTTGGTGTTGCGCGAAATACCCAATCTTCAACTTCTTCGAGCGAATGATGTCGCCATCAAGTTGCTGCATCTGCCCGGAAAGAATTTTTAACAATGTCGACTTGCCGCTGCCGTTGAATCCCAACAATCCAAAACGTGATTCAGAGCGAACACTGAGCTCAATCTTGTCGACGAGCGGCTTGTCGAAGCCAATCGTCAACGAATCCATCTGTATAAGGTAGCTCGATGGATCATCCAGCTCTGGAAACTTGAAACGAAATGGTGAGTCAACATGTGCCGGAGCAATCTCTTCCATTCGGTGCAGCTCTTTCAGCCGACTCTGTGCCTGTTTCGCTTTTGTAGCTTTGGCACTGAAGCGGCGCACGAAGTTTTGAATTTCCGATTTTCTTCTCTGCTGCTTCTCGAATAGCGCTTGTTGCAGCGCCATCCGCTCGGCACGCTGTCTTTCGTAGGAACTGTAGTTGCCCTTGTATGAATCCAGACCACCGTTATCAAAACTAATGACATTGTTGATCACCGAATCCAAGAACGTCCTATCGTGAGAGATCAACAGGATCGTGCCCTGATAGCTCTGCAGCCACTGTTCCAGCCAGACCGTCGCCTCTAAGTCTAAATGGTTGGTGGGCTCATCCAGCATCAGCAGATCTGATGGGCACATCAACGCGGCGGCGAGGTTTAGGCGCACACGCCAACCTCCAGAAAAATTACTGACAGGTCTTGTGAATTCATCGACAGCAAAGCCTAAGCCGGAAAGGAGCCTCTCCGCACGGTGGCTAATGTCGTAGCCATCGATCTCCTCCAGCTTACCGAAAGACTCGGCTAGCGCCAGATCGTTGCCACTGATTTCGGCCTGTTTGATCGCATCCTCAAGTTGGCGAAACTCAACATGCGCATCCAACACGAAATCGAGCGCACTACGGTCGCTGCCTGGCGTCTCCTGAGCCATCGAAGAGCGACGTAGCCCGTTCGGCATCTCGATCTCGCCTTCTTCCAGAGGAATATCGCCACTCAGGGCTCGGAATAGGCTGGTCTTGCCGCAGCCGTTGCGGCCAATAATGCCCGTTCGTTGCCCCTTGTGGATAACCAAAGAGACATGGCGCAGCAGAATTTGATTGCCACGCATCAGCATTATGTTGTTTAGAGAAATCATTGCGCTTAAGTCCTACGAAAAAGCGAAGCGGCACATAATACACTAGTTTCGCTTTATTCTTGTGCCTCTGGACACCGGTAGCATCGCCCAGATGGCTGTGTTGCACGAATTTGAGGCTTTGAACGAATTCGATTCAGTTGTAGACTTGATCGAAGGTTCTCATATTCGTACTATTGAAGCCTGCCTCTCTACTCCAGTGGCCAAATCAAGGCGAAAGCAGTAATGAAACAAATACTAATCATTGATGACGATGAGAAATTAGGCGAGCTACTCACTCAGTATCTAGAGAGATATGACATGCAGGCTCACGTCGCATTGACACCGAGCAAGGGTTTTGAATTATTAAAGAAGATAAAGCCCGATCTGCTCATACTCGATGTGATGCTACCCGAGAAAGACGGGTTTGAGATCTGCAGAGAGATTCGAGCCAAGTCTTCCATTTTTGGCCAGTTGCCGATTCTGATGTTAACCGCACACGCCGGAGTAACAGACCGGATTGTTGGGCTTGAACTCGGCGCAGATGACTATCTACCCAAACCCTTTGAGCCGCGAGAGCTCGTCGCTAGGATTCACAATATTCTTCGCCGCAGTAGCGATGACAACTGCTTGCGCGACATAAAGAATATCAATGGCCTCGAGGTCGATTCTTTGCGTCGGGAAGTTAAACTTGATTCTGAAGTGCTCGATCTCACCACTATGGAATATGAACTGCTCATACTTTTTATGCAATTCCCCAATAAGACATTTACCCGTGACGAACTTATGAATCGCTTGCGCGGTATAGATGCCGAACTTTTTTCTCGAGCCGTAGACACCTTGGTAAGTCGCTTGCGACACAAGTTAAATGACACCTCGAAAACTCCTCGGTTTATTAAGACCGTTTGGGGACGCGGTTATACTTTTGTCGGCGAGCAAATATGACCACATTGGTTCAAGTAGTTAGGCGTTCGCTTTTTGTTCGCCTGCTCTTTATATTTGGCATCACCATAACCCTGTTCTTCACCATCTTCTCTATCTCCTTGCGTACTTTTAGTCAGAACAACAACACGATCGATGCTATCCCCGATTTTTTTACGCGCAACATCGAATCGATCATCGAAGACATAGGCACGCCTCCAAACCTGAATAATGCGATTCGTCTTGCTGAGGAATTGGATTGGAGCATCGCGATCAACAACCCAATCATGCGGTGGAGTTCCGACAATGAATACCGACTCCCAGTCGAACAATCTGTTTTCAACCGAACCCTAACGTCGAGCGCCGAGGTCCGCTCGATTAACAGTGAAGACATTATTATGGTTCAACGTGGCGGCTATGACTTCTATTTGTACCAACGATCTCTAAACAACAATAATGCGAACTATGTCGTTCTGTATACCGGTGTAGCATTGGCTAGTATTGTCTTATTCCTAAACTACTTCATGGTCAATAAATTGCTCGACCCTGTACGCCTACTCAGAAAAGGCGCCGAACGAATTCGTCTTGGCGACCTAAATTTTCGCGTAAAGAGCAATCGACAAGATGAACTCGGCGAGTTAACCGATAGCATCAACCACATGGCGGATTCGCTACAATCGATGTTAGAAGCTAAACGTCAGCTGCTCCTGGCTATTAGTCACGAGCTGCGCACTCCCATAACTAAAGCAAAACTACGACTTGAGTTCATGCCGCAAAGCAACGAGAAAGATCAGCTAAAGGAAGACATTCTGGAGATTGAACAACTAATCACCGATCTTATTGAAGCCGAGCGGCTCAACGAAGAACATGCCGTACTCTCTGCCGAGCCTACCCCGATTGCCGCCTTCGTTGAAGGAGTCTGTGAACAATTCGAGAGTTACCCAGGTGGGGTAGAGCTAGAACTACCCACTGAGGATCGCGAGGTTGTTATAGATAATCTCCGTGTTCGCTTACTTATTACTAACCTAGTCAACAACGCCATACGACATGGCGAAGGCAATCCGATTACCGTGCGGGTTAACTTTAACAGTGATTTTGTCCATCTAGGGGTTGAAGATAGCGGCGAAGGCATCGCAGCAGAACACTTGTCACAGGTCAGTGAACCCTTCTACCGCGCGGACAGCTCGAGACAGCGAAATACTGGCGGCTTCGGCCTAGGCCTCTACCTATGTCGTCTCATCGCGCAGGCTCACGGTGGCGAGTTAATTATCCAAAGTCAGCTTGGCAAAGGAACATACATCAAGGTGAAATTGCCGCCGCACCCTCCACGCCAGATTCCGATAGAGTAGTAGCAATCTGTAACGCTACCCCATATTTTCCAATACCTCTGTCAATACCTCTGTCAATTCTCCACCAACTGCTCGACTCATACTATGCTCGTGCCGTCTTGCGACGCTGCGCTCGAAAATAGCTCAGCAGCAGAGCTAACAAACTCAACAGCACGGGGATCAAAGCGGTGTTGATCAACTTCAGGGTCGCACCAAGTTGCTCGATGTCTTCTGTCAGCTGATACTGCACATCACGAAGACTACGGCGAGTTTCTAGCATCTGTTCGTTGAACCGATCGACTTCTGCTTGAATCTCTGGTGTTACCTGGCCGATTAGTTCGCCATTCTCATCTTGGTTTAACTCGGCAAGTGCCTCTTCAGCTTCGGCAAGGCGATCAAGCAACTCAGCTTCCTCAACCCTTAAGCGATCATCTGCCTGACGCTGTAATTGGATTACTTTAGTAAATGGTCGCGAGTAAGTTCCACGGCCACGGATACTGGAAAGGTCTGCACCGCCGCTAAGGTTATCTAGCGCATTGATAACCATATCGCCATTGTTAGAAAATGGTCGCGGTATACGCTGGCCCATAAATTGTCCGACCTGGACCCACATCCTATCACCGAGCATGTCTGTATCTGCGAAGACTAAAATATTCACTTCGCTGTTTGAGCTGCTACGGTGTTCGGCGGCCGGCTCTTCCTCAACTGCTGCCACATCAGTGCTTTCTTCTTCAGCTAATGTGCTTTCTTCGTCTGGAGCTTCTATTTCCGCGACAGGCCTGCCATCGGGAAACGCCGTCTCAATAACGCCGCTAATCCTCGCGGCAATGGTATGGCTTATACCTTCAGAGATAAACTCGTCGAATAGAATAGATGGGTCGGTAACATCCTCGAGTAGCCCAGCATCCATTAACATCGAATCGTTCGATGAAACCATCAACGGCTCGAAGCGAGTGCTTGCGCCCTCCGCCTGACGAATCACACCAGGGGAGGACATATTAATGGTCTCAAGCCGGCTGGTGACAATGTCGCTCTGCGTCAGAAAATTTCGCTGCACGCCTAACATACCGAGGTGGGCGATAGGCCGCTGACCTTGCCCCATAGATACACGTAGTGCAAGCTCATTGTCGGTGAGCACCTTGCCGCCAGGGAATTCTATCCCCCAAGCCTCAAGCAGGCCGGGCAATTCTGAACTCATACCGGCAGGAATCAGATTACCCTGCTGCGTGCGACTAACCATAGAATCGGCATTCGGGTCTAAGAAAACTATAGCCTTGCCACCAGTCATCACAAACTGATCGATCGCATAGAGCATTTGTTCTGACAGGCCCTGCGGATGCACAATCATCAGAATGTCGATCTCTTCATCGATCTCGCTCGCTGACTTGTCGACGCGCTGCACAGCGTACAGTTGGCGAATAATGTCCATGATCATCCACTGCTGGGTTGCTTGACCTGCGACCGGGTCGAAACCACCATCGATGTCCAATTCCGTTAACAGACCCACTACTTGTAAATCTGGCTCATTAACCTTAGTAATCAATTTCATGAATTCATATTCAAGAAACTGCTCCAGCTCAGGTCGGATAAGGGGTAAAGTTTCAGCCGCTCTACCCTGTGGATTGTTCTCTCGATCCTCCGGCTGGGCTACGACCAGACCAAAATATATGCCCGGCGCTCCCTGAGAGATCGGGACTGCCTGTATGCCAAACTGAGTTGCCAAATCTTCCTCCTCGGAAAATGGCTGAGGGTCGATAACACTTAAGCTAAGCCGATTGTTGCTAGCGATTACGATTTCTCTCAGCAGCTCCTGAACTCTATTGGCATAAGTTCGAATTTGAGGATTATCTTCAGTAGCGCTTTCCGAATAGAAGAACATTATTTCCAAAGGACCCTGTAAATTGGAAACAATATTTTTTGTGCCCGGCGAGAGTGAATAGAGATCATCTTCGGTAAGGTCGATCCTTACACTCGGCAAGGAACTAATAACTAATACACTGATTACTAGCCCCAGAGAAATGGCTAACAATCCGATTCGAGAAAATAGAAAATTGGTATTCATAAGTCTGCTCTTCCTTAACTGGCTTTCTTAAGTTCGATTACTACGGCACTAGCGAAGAGCCAGGCCGCGATAAACACACCGAAGAACAAAAAGTCACGAACATCGAAAACCCCTTTGGAAATAGAATCAAAGTGAGTTAAAAATCCCATTGATGATATTGCGTCAATAATAATCTGAGGAACCCAGCCGGTTAACATGCCCAATAAAAAAGGATAGCCAAGCAGAACAAAAATTACGCAAATGGTAACTGTTAGTATGAAAGCGATTACAGGATTCTTAGTGCACGCTGATAAACAAGCGCCTATCGCCAGATAAGCTCCCGCCATAAACCAACTGCCAACATAGGCGGCAAATATCACTCCATTATCGGGATCGCCTAAGTAATTTGCTGTTATCCAAATCGGAAATGTCAACGAAAGCGCAATCCCTATTAGGCTCCAAGCTGCTAAATACTTTCCAAGAATCGCATCTCTAAGATTTATTGGTAGCGTTAAAAGTAACTCAATAGTTCCAGCTTTTCTTTCATCCGCCCACATAGTCATTGCAATAGCAGGGACCATAAACAAATAAAGAAAAGGATGAAAGGCAAAAAATGGTGCTAGGTCGGCTTGACCTCTAGCATAGAAACCGCCGAAATCGAAAGTTAGGAAGCCGTTCACCACTAGAAAAATAACAATAAAAATGTATGCTAATGGCGTTGCAAAATAACTAAGTAGTTCGCGCTTAAAGATAATTAGTAGATTCCCCATTACTCAGCTCCTAATGCCGGCAGCGTCACCGTCCTGAACACATCTTCAAGTTGTCCGCGACTGACATGAAACTCGGTAACCGGCCAATGTTTGGACTGCGCGATCTCCGATACCTGAGAAAATATTGAATTACCTTCATTCGCTAGGATACGAAAAACCATGTCGTCTTCACTGTCCTTCTCGACATCACCCACTTCTGCAAGGTCAACTAGGTCGGCTGCTAAATCGTAGTTCTCGCTCAGGCGAACACTCACAGCTTGATGGTATTTTGAACGCGTTTCGAGTTCGGCAGGCGTACCATCTGCGACAATTTTTCCTTGCGCGATGATGATCGCGCGACTGCATACCGCTGTCACCTCTTCCAATATATGGGTAGAGATGATGACGATCTTGTCGCGGGCTAGATTCTTGATCAGTTCACGAACATGGTGCTTCTGATTTGGGTCAAGGCCATCTGTAGGTTCATCCAAGATCAGCACTTTGGGATCATGCATGATCGCTTGCGCTAGACCTACGCGCCGCTTAAAACCCTTGGACAAGGTTTCTATAGTTTGTTGACTAACTGAATTTAGCTCTACTTCATCCAGCACGTGCTTTACACGCCTAGTAATCTCTTCTCCTCGATAGCCACGAACCTGTGCCACAAAATTGAGAAACTCCAGAGTTGTCATATCTCCGTAAGAAGGCGCTCCCTCCGGTAGGTAGCCCATAAGAGACTTCGCCTCGATTGGCCTGTTGCTGATATCAAAGCCGTCGATACTTACCGTGCCATGACTAGCAGATAGAAATCCGGTGATTAGTTTCATGGTCGTGGATTTACCCGCACCATTGGGGCCGAGAAATCCGAGCACCTCGCCTTCCTTCACAGTAAAGGAGAGGTCATCAATGGCGGTAAATTGGTCGAAGATTTTTGTTAAATTATTGATTTCAATCATTTACTTTCAGATCCTGAGACTGTTATCTATTTACTTGGTAATGCAGGAGTAACTGCAACGTTCGGCCACTGACCCAAGCCCTTCGATCGGACCGAACTCATAAATGGCAAAATACGATGGGTAAATATAGGCACTTAGCCCCTATAATTCAAGGCTGACAGTCCAAACGGGCCATCCCACAAGCCAAGATGACAGTGCGGCGAAACCCTAGCGACTAAGAGAATTTAGCCTGTGTTTCTATTTGCGCTGGCGTTATAATCGCGTCGTTCCGACTATTCAGGCACCAGGTTAAGCCAAATGAAATCATCGACCAACAGACTTTTCGCCCTTCTAGCGCTGGCAAGCCTTACGCTGAGCCTTAGCTATTGCGGACAGAAAGGCGGTCTAACTCGCCCTGAGTCACCTGCACTGACAAGCTCGAATTTCATTTCAGGTAAATAGATTATAGGCCTCCTTGGCTCACACCTACTGGACTCCAACCACGAATGGACTATTTTAATTACAAAGGCGATGCACTCTATGCAGAGGAATTGGCCGTCTGTGAGATTGCTGCACAGCATGGCACGCCCTGCTACATCTATTCCCGCGCCACTCTAGAGCGCCACTATAGAGCCTACGAAACGGCACTATCTGGAGTGCCCAATATGATCTGCTATGCGGTAAAAGCGAACTCCAACCTCGCTGTATTGAATATCCTGGCCCGAATGGGGGCTGGATTCGATATCGTGTCCGGTGGCGAGCTGAGTCGCGTCCTTCAAGCAGGCGGAGACCCCGCAAAAGTTATATTTTCTGGCCTCGGCAAGACCGTAGCCGAGATTCAACAGGCGCTACAGGCCGGCATTCACTGTTTCAACGTGGAATCTGAGGCGGAATTAGCTCGTCTCAATGAAGTAGCTTTGCAGCTAGCTCTGCCGGCCTCAATATCTATACGCGTAAATCCCGATGTAGACGCCGGCACCCATCCCTATATATCGACTGGCCTGAAAGAGAACAAGTTTGGAATCTCCAGCGATCGTGCGATAGAGGTCTATAGAGCTGCCGCGCAGATGGAAGGGATCAAAATATCTGGCATCGACTGCCACATAGGTTCGCAGCTTACATCGATAGAGCCTTTCCTCGATGCGATCGATAGGCTGCTCGCCATGGTGGACCGCTTGAGCGAGGAAGGCATCAATTTGAGTCATTTCGATATGGGAGGTGGGCTGGGCGTTAGCTACGGTGCCGAGAGCCCACCACTACCCTCTGAGCTTATCGAAGCGGTAAAGGGTCGTTTCAGCGATCGCGGCCTGACCCTGATGGTCGAACCAGGACGCTCAATCGCCGCAAACGCCGGCATTTTCGTGACCCGTGTCGAGTACATAAAGAACACTGAACATAAGAATTTCGCTATTGTCGATGGCGCAATGAACGATCTATTGAGACCAGCACTGTATAGCGCTTGGCAGGAGATCATTCCCGTGAAAAAGCGAAGCGGCGATGTGCTTAACTTCGATGTTGTTGGCCCAATTTGCGAATCGGCCGATTTTCTTGGCAAGGATAGAGAGTTGGTAGTCGCAGCAGATGACTTGCTGGCCGTCCGCTCCGCCGGTGCTTATGGCTTCGTGATGAGTTCGAACTACAATACGCGTCCACGCGTTGCCGAAATAATGGTCGATGGAAACCTCGCACATGTCGTTAGACGGCGCGAAGTCTTAGCAGACCTGCTCGATCTGGAATCTTGTTTACCTAGCTGATACGCAAAATGGATATTCACTTCACAAAGATGCATGGCCTGGGCAACGACTTTATTGTGCTCAATAATCTGCACAATGAGTATCAATTGAGCGCCAAGCAGATTGCTGCACTTAGTCATCGCCAGTTTGGAGTGGGCTTTGATCAGTTGCTCTTAGTTGAAGCTGCCACAGAGCCTGGCATCGATTTCAGCTACCGCATCTTCAATGTTGACGGTCGGGAAGTAGAGCATTGCGGTAATGGTGCGCGTTGCTTTGCCAAATATGTAAGCGACAAAGGCTTGTTCCACGAAAAGTCACTAGTCGTCAAGACAGCCAATCGTGTACTTACGCTTAAAATCGACGGCGATAGCGTCACGGTGGACATGGAAGCACCAGAGTTTGTCGCATCAAAAATTCCATTCATCGGCGATAGCAATTTGAAAATGCATACCCGTCAACTTACTGTTTCGGGAAGCCCGCTCGAGGTCGAGTTTTGTACACTTTCCATGGGTAACCCCCATGCGGTAATTAGAGTTGAAGACCTAAGCAAAACAGCCGTAAAAGAGATAGGGGAAGCACTCGGCGCACATCCGGATTTTCCCGAAGGCTGCAATGTGGGTTTCATGCAGCTGTGTGACAGAGATACCATAGATTTACGTGTCTATGAACGCGGTGCTGGCGAGACGCTAGCCTGCGGAACTGGGGCCTGTGCGGCAGTAGTTGCCGGTTGCTTACAAGGTCTGTTAGATGCTACCGTCACAGTGAAATTACATGGCGGAGAACTTAGTATTACATGGCTGGGAATCGACTCTCCCGTCTTAATGACAGGGCCAGCCACAACAGTTTTTGAGGGGAAAATTCAGATATGAAAAATGATAATTCAGCGGCTGAAAAAATAGAGGCCCCCAGTAACACCGAACTCTCTGCACAAGAAGTTGCCAGCTATCTGAAAGCCAACCCCGAATTTTTCATCAAGCAAGAAGACTTGCTTGCAGACCTTTCTCTGCCCCACAAGAGCGGCAAGGCGATCTCCTTATTAGAACGACAAGTTACTATTCTGCGAGACAGAGGGGGCGACGCGCGACAGAAACTCAATAACCTACTTGAGAATGCCCGCAACAACGATCAACTCTTTGATACGACACGCAGCCTAGTCCTGGCCCTACTACGCGCCAAGGATGTAACAGAAATTGCCGACGTGGCCCAGGACCAGTTATCGCACCATAGCAATATCGACTCCTGCGAAGTCATCCTTATTGATAAGAAAGGCCTGAAGGTTGCAGGTTCGGTAAGAACCGAATCGGAAAATATTCTCAAGAAACAATTCGCCGATGTATTCCGCCTTAAACGAACTCATTGTGGCGCTATCAGCAAAGAACAAACTCAGTACCTCTTCCCTGCGCAGGATAACAACATCAAGTCGACTGCTATTTGTCCCGTAATAAGCAACGGTGACGTATTGGCATTGATTGCGTTTGGCAATCAGTCGGACAGCTACTTCAATGTCAACTTGGATACTCTGTTTCTAGATTTTATTGGCCACGTAGTCGGCGCCGTAATCGAAAATCATCAGCCCGACAGCGCACAGTAGAACTCTAAGACATGTCGCAAGGCTTGAGCAAAGGTTGCCTAGATGTCTACTGAAAGGCTAGCTGAAAACAAAAATCAGGTTTCGATCATCTGCCGCACACTAGGTCGCCCTGAATTGCAGCAGGCGCTTCGATCCATCTCCTCTCAAGACTATGCCAATATCGAAATCGTTTTGGTAGATGCAGCTGGTGAAAATTCCCTAGACTCGACAGCCGCCGGCGATCGTCCGCTTGTGTTAGTAACTACCGGCGTAGCTTTGAGTCGTTCACAAGCAGCGAATGCTGGCTTACAAGCAGCCCACGGAAAATATATTCAATTTTTGGATGACGACGACTGGATTGATTCAAATCATGTCAGTCAGTTAGTTAGTACTCTGGAAAGTAACGACGAAACAGCAGCGGCCTATAGTAGTACGCAGAAGACTAACGCCGCAGGCGACTCTCTGGACTATGTATTCAATGAAGATTTCGATCCAATTCTGTTGATGCGAGACAACTATATTCCGATTCACTCCATCCTATTCGATAGTTTGCTACTCGAGAATGGCTGTAGTTTTGACGAGGCCTTCGACATTTATGAAGATTGGGATTTCTGGTTACAACTCAGCCAGCATACAAACTTTCAGCATATCGACTCGATTACAGCCTACTACAGAGAGGGCGGTGACTCCGATACGGCTGTCTCAGATGTTCGTCTACGCTATCAATCAGAAAATATCCTCGGTAAAGCCCGCGCCGCTATTTTTGAGAAGTGGCTGCCAAAGTGGACGGGTCAGCGGATGAATGCCCTCATCGGTCAACTTGATCAATCTGTATTGCTCTGTGAGCAGGACGCCCGAATACACAGCGAGCTGAAAAAAAATGCGGAACTGCAGCATGAGATCGAAAAACGCGACACAAATATAATCGAACTCGATCTACATACTAATGAACTCGATCTGCGGATCAATGAGCTCAAGCTGCAGATACTCAACAACGTCTCGCAACTTGAGCAACTGAACTTGCATAGTAAGCAACAGGCTCAGCACCTCAGCGATCTGGAACGAGGACTAAATACAATCTACGACTCTGCAAGCTGGAAGTTAATGGGCCCAATTCGACGAGTCGGCCGAATACTCGGGGCGGGAAAAAATTCCAAAAGCGGCGATTCGGATTCGGACAAATAGACATGGAACCTACAGTGCAGAGCGGTCAGCAGTCCGCCCTCCCAATTTGCTCTCTCATTATACCAACCAAGGACAAGCTCAATTTCCTGAAGCCTTGTGTGGAGAGCGTGCTAACGAGCGATGACATTGATTCGATCGAAATAATAATTATCGATAACCAGAGTGTTGAAACTGAGACAATACAGTATCTGCAATCTTTAAGCCTTACGCCCAATATACGGGTGCTAAACTGGAACGACACCTTCAATTTTTCGGCTATAAACAACTTTGCGGTGGAACAATGCCAAAGTGACTATGTCTGCTTTCTCAACAACGATATAGAAATCAAAGATCCCCAATGGCTCAGAAAGCTTCTGGCAGTGGCTGAGCTAGCTGATGTTGGGGCAGTTGGCTGTACCCTTTTATATCCCGACTCATCCATTCAGCATGCCGGTATTGCCTTAGATGAAAAAACCATCGCCCAGCATATTGCTGTAGGTAAGAACGGCGACTTCCTGACAGAACAAGGGATTACCCTACCTTATGCCGTCGATGCGGTAACCGCTGCCTGCCTGGTTATGCGTAAGTCTCAATTCCTGCGGATGGGCGGATTCAATGAAGACCAACTAGCGGTCGCGTTTAATGATGTCGACCTCTGCCTGCGTCTTGGCGACAAGGGGCTGGCGGTACTCAGCCACCCTGGGGTTGTATTGACTCATCACGAGTCCGTTTCCAGACAGAGTGACGAACTACCTGCCAATCGCAAGCGCGCCCTAAAAGAACATGCCTTCATGCAATACCGTTGGCGCATACGGCTCATCAATCATAGCTTCTCATCTGGCATTCCCGAGCTCATCCAAAATGCTGCACTGGTCAATGAGAAGGCGTCGAATTCCATAGCCGAAATAGCCAGGAAGGCAGCGGACAGGCTCTACCTGCAGGACAGCGCATCCCGATCAAGCTCGAAAGAGATGCGAAATATCTATTCGACCGCAGCAGCGCTGTCAGAGACACAGGACTATTTCCGCAACTTGCAGAGCGATTATAAAAATCTTGAAGCTCATGCAGAGCGGTTACAACGCGCACATGGACTCATCGAGAACTCCATCTTCTGGCGGATGACCTATCCTTTGCGCTTGCTAAAGAATGCGATCGCACCAGGTAGCAAGAAGCAAGCTACAGTGAACGAGCCACTGGCCATCGAGAATGCCGAGCAGGAGACGCGACAGATCGAAGGACAGCAACTAGAAAAACAAAAGCTCGATAGCTCAGCCAAAGGCGCGATAGATAAGTTTTTAGCATCTGCAGAGCAGCTACAGTTTCCAGAAGCTGAGACTCCGCAACTTTCTATTGTACTGGTGTTCTACCAGCAGGCGCACCTGAGCTATCTCTGCCTGCAGGCGCTTCTCGAATTCGCGGATGTTTGTTACGAGCTAATCATAGTAGATAACAACTCCACTGATGAAACGGCCAAGCTTCTAAACAAGATTAACAACGCCACAATTATTCGTAACGCAGACAATTTTGGTTTCGTGAAGGCGGTGAACCAAGCAGCAGAAGTAGCGGCAGGCGAGTACATCCTTCTTTTGAATAATGATGCCCTTATAGAAAAGAATACTTTATCTAGTGCGCTGCAAGTAATCGAGTCAGACAAATCCGTTGGCGCTGTAGGTGCCAAGATCAAGTTACTCGATGGCAGCACACAAGAGGCCGGAAGTATTATTTTCAGCGATGGAGCATGTCTGGGCTATGGCCGCGGCAAAGCAACAGACAATTATGAATTTATGTTTCAGCGAGATGTTGACTACTGCTCCGGCGCTTTCCTGCTCTTCAGAAACAGTAGTTTCAAAGCGCTCGGTGGATTCGACCTCGACTATGCGCCCGCCTACTATGAAGAGTCTGATTTCTGTATTCGTTTGCAGAAACAGGGTCTCCGCACCGTTTATGTGCCCAACTCTCAAATCACTCACTATGAATTCGCCAGCTCCGGCGGAATGGAAGGTGCAAAAAAGCTGCAAGCTGAGCATCGCGAAGTACTCTGCACTAAACACGCGGACTATTTAGCGGAACAATTCACGAACGATGGCAGTAACGTTCTCCGTGCTCGTACCCGCAACAATTTCCCAAACATACTCGTAATTGATGATCGCGTTCCTTACCCTAGCCTCGGAGCTGGCTATCCTCGATGCGCAAACATACTTTTCGAGCTGAGTAGGATGGAACTCAATATTAGCTTCTATCCTCTTCTATTCCCTGAGGAGCAATGGGACGACGTCTACAAGACTCTACCCAACACGATTGAAGTCATTCTGGAAAGTGGCCATGACGAGCTGCAATCGTTTCTAACACAGCGAAAGGATTTTTATCAGTTCGTCGTAGTTAGTCGCGTGCACAATATGGAATTCTTCAACCATTGCCTGAGCTTGCAACCTGACCTGTTGGGCGACGCTAAGATCATCTACGATGCTGAAGCAGTATCCGCTCCCCGTGAGATACTGCGCAAGGAGTTCCTTGGCGAAACCCTGTCGGCCGAAGATCAAGCAGAGCTAATCGACAAAGAGTTGCAGCAATCGAAGCTGGCGGAAAAGATCGTCGCCGTATCAGACAACGAGGCCGAAATTTTCAAACGGCACGGCTATAGTGAGCCTGTCGTGCTTGGCCACACCCTTGCCAACAAACCTGGAAGCAACGGATTCATTCAGCGCAGTGGTTTACTATTCGTGGGCGCACTTCGGGACGAGGGCTCTCCGAACGTCGATTCATTGCTCTGGTTTCTGATCAATGTCTTCCCAATACTCGAACAGGCCATTCCCGACATAAAACTTAATATTGTGGGTGACAATTCGGCGCCTTCGCTGGCGGCCATTGGCAAGGACAACGTCAACTTCACCGGCCGCGTCGACTCAATTGAGGAGATATATAACGCCTCTCGTGTGTTCATCGCGCCGACGCGTTTCGCTGCAGGAATCCCACATAAGATTCACGAGGCAGCTGCGAAGGGGTTGCCCTCAGTGACCACTGCGCTGCTTGCACAGCAGCTTGGCTGGCAGGATACAAAGGAACTGCTAGTGGGCGATACCCCTGAAGCGTATGCAGCGCAGTGTATTAAACTGTATCAAGACCAAAATATCTGGCAGAATGTTCGAGATGCGGGCCTAACCGCGATAGCCAATGACTGTTCGCAAGAGGCCTTCAGGAAGAACTTAGCTGGGCTTTTTACCTGAGTTGTCCGTGTATCCCTACAACCCTCGTAGCCACTAAAAGCGTCTAGCCAAACGATACATTAGACGCTGCACAATACCAATTTTAATCCCCATCCCTATGCAGAGTCGCAGGCATAACCTCTGTCGGCCAGACAGCTGTGGCCCATAGCGGCGATTAAACTCAGCCGCTTGAATAGCAACCTCGATCAAATGCTCATTGGGTTTACGCGCCAGTATTCTGCGCCACAGTGACATGCTGACAACGGATACCTTGGTAAACTTTTTCGCCCCGATAGCGTTATTGCTATGTTGGCGGTAATGCACCAAGGGAATATCCAAGTAAACTAATTTTCCAAATGCAGTAGCAACTAAAGCCAGCCACCAATCGTGCATAATTGCGTTTTCAGGAATCGGCAGTGCCTTCTCTGCTAGAGACTCATTAATCAGTGCGGTGCATCCTGTCACTAAATTGCTGATGACGAGATTGGTAAAGCTATTCCTCTCAATCTCTAGGCCTTGATAGTGAATCAAGGATTTCGCTATTACCGTATTTTGCTCGGAAACTACTTCGAGGTCGCTATGAACAAGTATGGGTAATGCAGAGTCGTTGCTCGCTTCCGTCGCCAGCATTGCCGCCAACAGTTTCTCTATTTTCTGCGGATACCATGTATCGTCCTGATCGCAAAACATCATATAGCTCGACGTCAGCCCTAGAGACTCTTTGTTCGTAATCACGTAATTGACAAGGAAGGCAAAGCCACCACTTGCTCCCCTATTTTCGCCACCGGGAGATAACAGGCAGATTTTTTCCGAATGATCGCTAGCATAGCTCTCCAAAATGGAAACTGTTCTGTCATGGGACCCGTCGTCTCTCACTACCAGAATGAAATTCTTATGGGACTGAGCTAGTAGCGAGTCGAGCTGCTCGGCGAGGAATTTCTCCCCGTTGTAGGTCGAGAGCAATACAGCTATTTTTGTGTGTGCGCTCATCTGTTACTAAGCCAGAGTCTTCGCATCACGCATGCCGGAGCGAATATTTTGAAAATATTGACGGCGCTGCCCAGAGGTTATCAAGAGCCAGCTCGCCTTCAAAAAAAAGCGAATCATATCGCGCAACTTCCACCCCAAGGGAGAATAAACTGCGCCATAGAGATGAATTCTATTCCTACTCGAATAATAGATACGTGAGGGATTGTGCTGAGCAATTAATCCTGTTCTCACCAGAGGATTGGAACTGCGCTCGCCGATAGCGTGATAGAGCACGGCAGCATCGGTACCCACCAGGTCGAAACCGAGCGACTTAGCACGAAAGCACCATTCCAGATCAATATTATCAATGAAGTAGCTTTCCTTCATGCCCCCCACCTCATTGATACATTTAAGAGTGAGCAAGGAACCGGAGGTAATCAAAAAATCGGCAATGAAATGCCCCCCCTGGGCCGCAAAGGATCGATCAGAACGCCAGAAAACCTTGCTGAACAATTTAAAGGGTGTCTGGCGCATAGTCTGAGGGTTAATAATTCGAGGGCCTATTGCCGCTATTCCCTTCTCGCTGAAGCGGCTCGCTTCGATGTGCGCATCTACCATGCGCGTTATGAATAGGTCGCAGAGACTACTGTCCTGATCGAACAGGAACACGTACTCATAATTGTTACAGCGCGCCCAATTGATACCGCGATTGAGAGCCTTTGCTAAACCTTCGTTCTCGCTCAGACGGATTAATTCGATACAGCGCTTATAGACCATGATCGATGCTGCCAGCTCATCGATTGCTACGGATCCATTGTCGATGACCAGGAAATCTGTTTCCTTATTAAGCTGACTAACGAGTTTCAGTAAGGCAGTTATATCGGGGTTATAGGTGACCACAACTGCGCAGCTACCCGCTTCGGCAGGATTAGTCACCTCATTACCGTCGCTAGCTATCACCTGGCACTTCCGCTGAGACTTTGAGTCGAGAAGGATCACGGCTCGAGATGATCAGGAAATAAGCAATCGACAGTACGCCAAGGCCTAGGCCGACAACTACTCCCGCATCCACGATCCCACGCCAGGGCTGCGGTATGCTGCGAGCGATAAGTACAAAACAGATGATCATAGTCGTCAGCGCAATGGAGAGAATTTGTCGCCTGCGGGTCGCATAGATGTAGCCCATACAAAAAAGTGGCGCGAGCAGCACATGCAGCGGTCGCGGATTGGTAGCAAGGTAACGGGCTCGAACTACCACTCTAGGTGCGAATCCCAGATGAAATCCCTTATAACCTTCCGCATAGGCCATGTAGATCACACTGAAAACCAAGGCTAACCAGTGGACTTCGCTCATATCCGAATTTTCTAGCTCCAGAGCCACGGGCGCTAGCCTAAATATCGCGAATATCAGCAGGAATAAGACCCCGCCAATACCCCATGCCATTCCAATTCCTTTCAATTTGATTCACTACCTCTATACGATACGACATTATAGCGGCTTTGCTGCAGAACCTGAAAAATCATTCAAGGGCGCCTCAGAGACAGCCTAGAGGCTTACTCCAGGGTTTGGGACATCGCTTCTGTAGATAAAGTGAGATATTATTTCGCCCTGTTATCGGCGGCCTTAATCCACTGGAATCATCTATCCGCCCCCTGCGTTGCAACTCACTACAGGATTGATCGAATGGGTGTAAAACTTGGTGTAGTGATGGATCCCATCGAATCCATCACTGTTAAGAAAGACACAACTCTAGCCATGTTATTGGCAGCGCAGAAGCGTGGCTGGGTAATCCACTATATGCTGCAGTCCGACCTGTATCTCGATCAGGGCCAATGCCGGGCGACAATTCAAACCCTCTTGGTTAAAGATGACGAGAAGGATTGGTTCAGCCTTGGCAATAAGACCGATATCGCGTTATCAGAACTGGATGTCGTGCTAATGCGTAAAGACCCCCCGTTCGACATGGACTATATCTATTCCACTTACCTGTTAGAACAGGCACAACACGAGGGAACGTTGATCGTAAACGATCCGCAAAGCCTGCGTGACTGCAATGAGAAGTTGTTTGCCACTCAATTTCCCCAATGCTGCCCACCACTGATCGTTGCCTCTTCACAAGAAAAGCTAAAGGCATTTCACAGACAGCACGAAGACGTAATATATAAGCCATTGGATGGAATGGGTGGCGCGTCAATCTTTCGAGTAAAGGCTGATGACCCCAACCTAAGCGTAGTAATAGAGACACTAACCGATAATGGCCGGCAACAGATAATGGCGCAGAAGTTCCTTCCTGATATCGTGAACGGTGACAAGCGCATCCTAATGATCGACGGCGAACCAGTGGACTATGCCCTCGCTAGAATTCCCGCTTCTGGGGAGACCAGAGGAAATTTAGCCGCCGGTGGCAGCGGCGTGGCACAGGAATTAACTGAGAAAGATCGTTGGATTTGCGAACAGATCGGCCCCGTTCTTAGAGAAAAGGGCCTAATCTTCGTAGGACTAGATGTGATAGGCGACTATCTAACCGAGATCAATGTCACCAGCCCAACTTGCATCCGCGAGATAGACAAGGCTTTTAATCTCGACGTAGCTGGCGACCTTATGGACTGTATTCAGGCAAAACTAAACGCCGCCTGATCACAGCAAGATCCCAATGAGGCGACTCCATGGTAACAAGCGATGAGGATCTTCTCCGAGAGCGCTTCGGCTTTACTGTGTTTCTTTCGGCTTGTGTTCATGCAATTATAATTCTGGGTGTTGGTTTTACCTACCTTGAAGAACTGAATAGCGAGCCCGCTCTCGACATTACCCTGGCACAGTACAGAAGCGAATTCGCACCCGAGGAGGCTGATTTTTTAGCACAGGAAAATCAAATCGGCAGCGGTACACTCGATAGCCCTGCAGCACCCAGCACTCCCTTTAAATCCGACTTCAATGATGAAGTGATTCAAAAAATTGTACCGCTTCCGCAGGCACCAGAAATCGTAACCGAGACAGAGGTAAGAGACGCTGCCATAATCTCCTCGATTCAGAGCGAGCAACAGCTGCAGCAGCAACTTGATGAGATCGAGCCCAAAGACCAGAGGCCTCTGTCTGAAGCCTCTACGCCCGATGATATAAGTCTCGCTATTGCTAGCCTACAAGCACAGCTCGATCTCCAACGTCAGGCCTATGCGAAGCGGCCTAGAAGATACACTATCTCCTCCGCCTCGACGAAAAAAAGCCATGACGCACTCTATTTGGACAGTTGGCGCAGAAGAATCGAAGCCGTTGGCAATATCAATTACCCGCTTGCAGCAAGACAGCAACAACTCTACGGTAGCCTCAGAATGCTGGTCTCGCTATTTCCAAATGGCGAGGTCTCAGAGATTCAAATATTGCAGTCCTCGGGGTATAAGCTCCTAGATCAAGCTGCAATGGATATCGTCAACATGGCTGCGCCCTTCGATCCTTTCCCGGAAGCAATGCGTGCCGAAGCTGATATACTGGAAATCATACGTACCTGGCGCTTCCACGAAGGAAATGCACTAACCAGTTTCTAGGATACCTCTAAATAATTCCATGGCGCCCTCTAATCTCTCGATTCATAGAACTATTACTCACTATCATCCCAAGCAATGAACGAAACTAATAGCCCATGTTACCTAGAGAATCAGTTCCTGATAGCGATGCCGCGGATGAAAGATTCTTATTTCGCCAACACCGTTACCTATCTTTGGAGGCACAACGATGAAGGTGCGCTAGGCATCGTCATCAACAAACCATTGGAGGCCTGTGTTGCCGATATATTCGCCGAATTAGAGATCGAATGCAGCATAGAGGACGGGCCCTTTAGGGAAGAGGCGGTGCTAGCCGGTGGCCCTGTGGAACGCGACAAGGGCTTCATCATCCATGATGCCGGAAAGAACTGGGAGTCATCTATATCGATAACTGAAGAGATCAGTATCTGCACGTCGAAGTCTATCCTCGAGGACATAGCGAACGGCAACGGGCCCGAGAATTACCTTATCGCCCTGGGCTGTGCGGGCTGGGAGGCCGGCCAACTTGAACGCGAGATCATTACAAATGCCTGGCTTACCGTCCCTGCTGACCCCGCGTTGATCTTCTCTAGCGACTATAAAAACAAGACACAGCGCGCAGCTTCTATTCTAGGCGTTGATTTGCAGCAGCTTGCTCCCGCCGCTGGCCACTCTTAAACTGGTTTACTCGTGATACTCGACAGTTTCCCCAATAATGAAGGACCAATTTCCGCCCTAGGGTTTGACTACGGCACGCAACGCATTGGCGTAGCATTTGGTCAGAGCCTTACAGGCACTGCTCAACGCGTTTGTGTGCTGAAGGCGAGAGATGGCATTCCTGATTGGGCTCAAATAGAAGCGCTAATAGAGGAGTGGCGGCCGAGCCTATTTGTAGTGGGCATCCCCTATAACCTCGATGGTAGTGAGAGCGCACTCATGGTTCGGGCCATCAAGTTTGCAAACCGCCTGAACGGTCGCTTCCACAAACCAAGCTATGGAATGGACGAACGCCTATCTTCAGTTGAAGCTGCTGAACAGGTACTCGAAGAAAACAGGGGAGCAAAAAAAAGAGTTGCTATAGATGATATAGCAGCGCAGATTATTCTAGAGAATTGGTTTTCGGAATTAGCTGCCAGTAAAAAAACTTAAGCAGCGCTTTGTCCTAATACAGAGTGACTCTAAAAGGAATCAGGCGTCTTCGCCTTCATTTTCGCTTCTTCTACACTTACTTTATTTTTCGCCACTAGATTTTTTAGGCATTGATCGAGAGTCTGCATTCCTGAGCTAGCACCCGTCTGTATCGATGAGTACATCTGCGCAACCTTACCTTCGCGAATCAGATTACGGATCGCCGATGTCCCCATCATGATTTCATGCGCGGCAACTCGGCCGCCACCCAGCTTCTTTAACAAAGTTTGTGAAATAACGGACTGTAGCGATTCGGACAACATAGATCTAACCATGTCTTTTTCGGCTGCCGGGAATACGTCGATAATCCTGTCGATCGTTTTCGCTGCAGAGGTCGTATGCAAGGTACCAAAAACTAAGTGACCCGTTTCGGCGGCTGTCAATGCAAGTCGAATCGTTTCCAAGTCTCGTAGCTCACCAACCAGAATGATGTCAGGGTCTTCACGAAGCGCGGAGCGTAGCGCTTCATTAAAGCCATGTGTATCTCTGTGCACTTCGCGTTGGTTCACCAAGCATTTTTTGCTCTGATGGACAAACTCGATCGGGTCTTCAATAGTGAGAATATGCTCGTACCTAGTCTCATTGATATAATCAATCATTGCGGCGAGCGTGGTACTTTTTCCTGAACCTGTTGGCCCAGTTACCACCACTAGTCCTCGAGGCACATTGGAAATTTTTCTAAAAATATCGCCCATGCCTAACTGTTCCATGGTCAAAACCTCAGAGGGAATAGTACGAAATACTGCAGCAGAACCACGGTTCTGCATAAAGGCATTTACACGAAAGCGGGCAAGGTTAGGAATTTCAAACGAAAAATCAGTTTCCAGAAACTCTTCGTAATCTTTTCGCTGCTTGTCATTCATGATTTCATAAATGAGCGAGTGAACTTCTTTCTGATCCATTTCAGGCACATTGATTCGACGGATATCACCATCAACACGAATGAGTGGCGGCATGCCGGCGGTGATGTGTAAATCCGAAGCGCCTTGTTTTACACTGAATCCAAGTAGTTCTGTAATATCCATTTATCTTCCTTAGCGCTTTTTATAGTATGCCTATTGATAATTTCTTAGGTACCCAACTGTTAACGTCTAACTCTAGCCTATTGCACCAATCTTTTGGTGACTGACTGAGGACGCTGATACCACTAGCCAATAGTCGCAAGCTCGCCTATAGTACCTGTCCTGAAGTGAATATCCCATACCCAGCTAGCGCATAATTCAAATCAAAACGTGATCACTATAGCAAAAAATATCGAGCGGCTAAGCGACCGATTACGGCTGCTTGAACGGCAATATGAGCGTAGTTCAGCAAGCGTGAAATTGCTAGCCGTCAGCAAGCGGCACCCGGTAGAGAGCATTATTGCGGCACATGAGGCGGGTATTGTGGACTTCGGCGAAAATTATCTGCAAGAAGCCCTAGATAAAATCCAGCATTTTTCTTCAATGCAACTAAACTGGCACTTCATAGGCCCTATCCAGTCGAATAAAACTAAAGCTATAGCCGAAAATTTCCACTGGGTACACAGCATAGATCGCTTTAAAATCGCGCAGCGCCTCAGTGATCAACGAGAATCCTCCACAGCGAAGCTAAATGTCTGCGTGCAAATTAAGCTCTCCGATGAGACGAACAAATTCGGCGTCGAATTGAGCAAAGCCGAGGCACTCTGCGACAGTGTGGACGCATTGCCAAATCTCAAATTACGCGGCCTGATGGCTATTCCGGCAGCGCTACCCGATCTAGAGTCACAACGCCGAACGTTTAGAGTATTGGCGCAAGAGTATGCTCGACTCAAACCACGCTATGCACAATTCGACACGCTCTCGATGGGTATGAGCAATGATTTAGAGGCCGCCATTGCCGAGGGCTCTACGCTCATTCGCGTCGGGACTGCCATATTCGGTCCTCGCAGCTAGTTCAGCGCAGCCCATTAAATTACCAACCAAGCAAACTAGTTATCTAGCCTCCAGTAAATACGGTAGAATACGAAGCTGTTATACGGCCTCTTCCTCAGCAGCACTAGCCTTCGGAACAGGCCAGGGAGAAATTTTGAGAAGTACTAAAATTGGTTTTATTGGCGCCGGAAATATGGCTAATGGCCTCATTCGCGGCCTTATCGCCAAAGACACTGGGCCTGAGAATATCTGGGCCAGTGACCCAGACGAGAGTAAGCTTCAGCTGCTTGCGCAGGACTGTGGCATAAAAACAGGCGACAATAGCGACATAGCGAATAGCGCTAATGTAATCGTATTAGCCGTTAAACCACAGGTGATGAGGAATGTCTGCAGGGAATTGGCGGCAGACTTAGGCGATCGCAAGGTGCTACTGGTGTCGATAGCCGCCGGCATTACCACGGCCCATTTAGAAAGTTGGTTTGGCGAATCTGCAGCCATTGTTCGCTGTATGCCAAATACGCCTGCTCTCGTCGGCATGGGTGCGAGCGGACTATTTGCTAACAGTGCGGTTACCGAAGAGCAAAAGCAACTCGCCCAGAAGGTCATTAGTGCCGTGGGCTTCGTTACTTGGGTTGATGCCGATTCAGACATCGACATTGTTACGGCAGTTTCTGGTAGTGGCCCCGCCTACTTCTTCCTGTTCATGGAAGCGATGCAGGCAACAGCGCAAGAGATGGGCCTGAACGAGGATTTAGCACGAGCACTCACTTACCATACAGCTGCTGGCGCAGCTGCACTCGCGCAATACAGCGAAGATGACATTGCCACACTGCGCCGCAACGTTACTTCGCCTGGCGGCACAACTGAACAAGCAATCTTACAATTTGAGGATGGCGATCTTCGAGGCTTAGTTGCCAAGGCCCTGAAGGCAGCCAGAACTCGTTCTGTAGAACTGGCTAAAGAAACCGAAAGTACTTAGCATTGGTTAGTCGTCGACTTTATATGGAACAGCTGTTCTTTTATTGATAGTAGATAATTTTTAAATATTTAGGTAGTGATATTATGGGAAGCTCAACAGCATTAATTTTTAGTACACTTACTGGGATCTATCTGTTAGCCGTGTTGCTTCGCTTCTTACTACAAGTCGCTAAGGCCGATTTCTATAATCCCGTTTCGCAGGCCGTAATAAAAATCACAGACCCTATGGTTCGAGTTCTTCGGACGGTTATCCCTGGCTACAAAGGCATAGATTTTTCCTCGCTCGTATTGGCTTTTGCCGTAGAGGCTGTCGCAATCTGTGTGCTAATTATTCTCTATGGTGGCACCATCCCCGGCGCTGGATTTATCATTACTTGGGCATTCGTAGGTGTCGTCTTATTTATTGTTAATATCTATTACTACGCAATTCTAGCGTCAATCATAATGTCATTTGTTATGATGTTTTCGGGCAGCACAAATCCTCATCCGCTGCTCCTATTAGTTTGGCAGTTGACTGAACCGGTTATGGCGCCAGTGCGTAAGATAATTCCTTCTATGGGCGGCCTAGATTTTTCACCTATCTTTATTTTCATAGCCATCCAAATAATTCAAAATTTTATTCTCAGCACCTTCGGCATCAATCAACAACATGCGATGGTTATAATTGGAATTTAGACAGTCACCCCAGATTTTTCCTGGGTCGAAGTTCTTACTATGTACTACCGTTGGGAGAGGGAAGCCTTATACTTGGACTGTAGCATTCAACCCAAACCCAACGAAAATCGAATAGCTGGGCCGGCAGCTGGACATCTGAAGATGAGGATCTCTGCAGCGCCACATAATGGGAAAGAAAACACGCAACTAGTTCGATTTTTGGCGAAACTATTTCATACCAAACAGGCTGCTATTACTATAGTAAGCAGGCTGACGGGACGACATAAAAGAGTGTGTATCAAAAAGCCCCTCTGTGTTCCACCTAAGCTAGAAATACCTAAGGACACATTTTCCTAATAGATAGATAGCCTAGTACAGAGCTAATTAGAAAAATTCAGATACAAGGATCGAAATAAGCTTCGACAGCACTAAGCAATGCCAGACTCAATACCCACAGATTCCGTTGGCCTCGTTATCCCTCAGGTCTATAAATTCGATGAGCCTTTAACTCTCCGAAGCGGTAAGATATTGCGTGAATATGAGCTAGTCGTCGAGACTTACGGCAAGCTCAACAGTGAAAAGACGAATGCCGTTCTTATCTGTCATGCACTCAGCGGGGATCATCATGCGGCCGGCTATCACCGCGAAAATGATCGCAAAGCCGGCTGGTGGGACAGCTGTATTGGGCCGGGAAAGGCGATAGATACCAATCTCTTCTACGTAGTTAGCCTGAATAATCTCGGCGGATGTGCCGGCAGTACCGGCCCCGCCTCGATCAACCCCGAGACCAATAAGTACTATGGCCCCGATTTTCCTGTCGTCACCGTGCGCGACTGGGTGAGTAGCCAGCTGCGGTTGATGGTTCAGATGGACATTCCGGGATGGGCAGCTGTTGTAGGGGGCAGCCTGGGAGGCATGCAAGTATTGCGTTGGGCGATTAGCTATCCCGACAAAGTTCGTCATGCAGTCTGCATAGCTGCGGCGCCCAAACTGTCGGCGCAAAATATAGCCTTCAATGAAGTTGCTAGGCATTCGATCACTAGCGACCGAGATTTTCACGAAGGGCGTTATCTGGAGAAAAGCACCTATCCGAAGCAGGGCTTAATGCTTGCCCGTATGGTCGGGCACATCACCTATTTGTCGGACAGCGCCATGCGCGCAAAATTTGGCAAGTCAGTTTCGAATTTCGAACAAGATACGGCGGAAAATTTCGGCAGAGACCTACGCTCAGGAAAACTAAGCTTCGGGTTTGATGTGGATTTTCAAGTAGAGAGCTATCTGCACTATCAAGGAGAACGGTTCTCCGAGAACTTCGATGCAAATACCTATTTGCTCATGACGAAGGCGCTGGACTATTTCGATCCCACCGTGGATTTCGAAGGCGACTTGTCGAAAGCATTTGCCAATAGCGACTGTAAGTTTCTACTCATGTCGTTCAGTACGGACTGGCGATTCCCACCGGAGCGTTCCCGAGAGATAGTAGCTGATCTTCTTAAGGCGGGCAGAGAAGTAAGCTATCTGGAGATCGTGGCGGATCAGGGGCACGATGCATTCTTGCTTCCTATTCCCCGTTATATAGAAGCTCTCTCAGGCTATCTGCAGCGAGTGCATCAGGAGAATGGAAGCGATGCGCCCTGATTTAGAAATCATTCAACAATGGATAGCGCCTAACAGTAAGGTGCTCGATCTTGGTTGTGGCGATGGCAGCCTGCTGCATTACCTACAGACGACTAAGAATGTCTACGGAATTGGATTAGAGATCGATGAATCGAATATTCAGCACTGCCTCGATAGAGGAACGAATGTCATCGAGCAGAACTTGGATGAAGGACTCTCTAATTTCCAGTCAGGGAGTTTCGATACTGTTCTATTAGCGCAGACGCTGCAGGCGCTAAGCAAGCCAGATCAATTAATCGATGAGATGCTACGCATCGGCAAGAACGGCATCGTGACATTCCCGAATTTTGGCAACTGGAAGAGCCGCTTGTATCTCGCAAGCCGAGGTCGCATGCCTGTTTCGAAATTTATTCCCCACTCTTGGTATAACACACCGAACATACATTTCTGTACGGTGAAGGACTTCGATGCGTTATGCACACAGAGGAACATTAAGGTGTTGGCTAGAACAGTCGTCGACCTTGAACATCAGGGTAGTTGGTATATGAAAGCCTGGCCGAACCTCTTGGGCGAGATTGCTATCTACCACATCAGCAAAGACACGGACTAAAAGGTTTCTAAAAGAATGCATAAAGTGGTATTGGCTAGCAGCAACAAAGGAAAGCTTGTTGAACTGCAGGCGATTCTCGAACGCAAGGATGTTCAATTATTCCCACAATCGGAATTCTCAGTGAGCGATGCAGACGAGACCGGGCTTAGCTTTGTTGAAAATGCACTGTTAAAAGCTCGCCATGCCTGCCTCGCGACCGGCCTCCCTGCTATCGCGGATGACAGTGGGATAGAGGTGGATGCGCTCAATGGCGAACCGGGTATATATTCCGCGCGTTATGCTGGATCCCATGGCCCAGAGGCAGACGTCGATAACAATGCGAAATTACTACGTGAACTCGAAGACATAGCTGAAGCAGATCGCACCGCAAGGTTTCAGTGCGTTATCACCTTTATGCGACACGCGACGGACCCCATGCCGTTGATTTGTCAGGGCACATGGGAAGGACGCATACTTTTTAGTGAGGAAGGCGAGAACGGTTTCGGCTATGATCCTCTATTCTATGTACCAAGCCAGCACTGCGCATCTGCAAAGCTGGATGCCGTAACAAAGAACGCCATCAGCCATCGAGGCCAAGCGCTAGCGCAGCTACTAAAATGTTGGAACTCCCACCACTAAGTCTCTATATCCACATACCTTGGTGTGTGAAGAAATGCCCCTACTGCGACTTCAATTCTCATGAAGCGCAATCAGACATTCCCGAGAGCGACTACATAGATATTCTTTGTCAGGATTTCGATCGTGACTATGAGCATTGCGATGCTCGTCCGCTACAATCCATTTTTATTGGCGGGGGTTCACCGAGTCTATTTGGAGCGAAGTCATTCGAAAAAATTCTGACACATATACGCTCGAAGACATCTCTAAGCGGTGAGTGTGAAATTACCCTTGAGGCAAACCCAGGCACTGCAGAGGCGGACAAATTTTCCGGTTATTTTGGAGCTGGGATAAACCGCCTATCTATTGGCGTTCAAAGCTTCGATGAACGCCAGTTAAAAAACCTTGGCCGCATCCATTCGGCGGATGAGTCCAAGCGTGCTATCGATTTTGCCAGAAGAGCTGGCTTTGATAATTTCAATTTGGATTTAATGCATGGCCTTCCCGGGCAAAGCGTTAGCGATGCGCTTAGAGACTTGCAGACCGCAATTGATTTCGATCCGTTACACATTTCCTGGTATCAGCTCACCATCGAACCCAATACTGTCTTCCATGCGCGCCCGCCGACTCTCCCCGAAGAGCCAATTCTAAATTCTATGGAAGATGCCGGGCTGGCACTGCTCGCAAATTCTGGCTATCACCGTTATGAGGTCTCGGCATTCTCAAAGAATGGCTGCCATTCACGGCACAACCTAAATTACTGGGAATTTGGCGACTACCTCGGCATAGGCGCAGGCGCCCACGGCAAAATTACACTTGCGCAGTCGGATGCCATTGTTAGAACACAGAAACATAGGCAGCCGAATCACTACCTCAACAAAAGTATTCAATCTAAGATCAAACGAACCGAAATCCTAGCGGATGAGCGCTCCATTGAATTTCTACTGAACGTCCTTCGCAGTAGACATGGGTTTTCCGAGTCCATGTTTCAATCCAGAACCGGGCTCCCTTTTAGCGCTATAGGAAAGAAGGTAGAATACTTGATTGCCGGCGGGCTGTTGCAGAGGCAAGATGGCCGTATAGCTGCCTCAGACAAAGGATATCGACTTCTAAATAGCTTGTTACAAGAATTTCTTTAAGGGGCGTCTATGGAAAATTTGTACGAGAAGCACTGCGAAGCCTGTCAGATGGGCGCCCCGCTGGTTAGCGATGAAGAGGCGAATGACCTATTACTTAAGGTCCCTGGCTGGAAGCGCGGTTTCCATGAAGGTGTCGAAAAGCTAACCCGCGAATTTCATTTCGTAGAGTTCAACGATTCATTTGCGTTTACCTACAAGATAGCGACTTTGTCCGAGCGCGAGAATCATCACCCTTCCATCTTAACCGAATGGGGCAAAGTAACTGTGTTCTGGTGGACGCACAAGATTAATGGTCTACACGTTAACGATTTCATCATGGCCGCGAAGACCGATATGATCGCTAAACTCTCCGCCCCCTCTTAACATACGCACGTTTTTGACTGGAGACTTTCCGTGTCGGTTAATTCCAAATCTCTGTTTGAACAACTCAATAGTGTTGTAAGCCTGCCCAGCGTCAGCTCTGCTAATCCAAGCATCGACACCAGTAATAAGGCAGTGATAGACCATCTAGCAGAACAATTCGAATCCCTTGGTTTTGAATGCGAGCTAATTCCAATCCCTGGTCGTGAGACAACTAAGTTCAATCTAATCGCGACTCTCGGATCTGGCCCCGGCGGACTGGTGCTGGCAGGTCACACCGATACCGTGCCGCTGGATGAAGAATTGTGGTCGGTAGATCCCTTCAAGGTTACTCAGCGCGATGGCAAGCTGTTCGGGCTCGGCGTTACTGACATGAAGGGCTTCTTTCCAATCATCATGGAAGCGGTAAAACCATTTTTGGACAAAAGCTTCAAAGAACCTCTCATCGTTCTCGCGACGGCGGACGAGGAGACATCTATGCAGGGCGCACGCAGTATAGCTGAGTTGGGCCGACCTAAAGCTCGTGCCGCTATCATCGGTGAACCGACCGGCCTGCAGCCGGTAAAGGCACACAAGGGCATTATGATGGATTCCGTTCGATTACTGGGACACAGTGGCCATTCCTCCGATCCTTCTCTGGGTAACAATGCACTCGATGCCATGCATGCAGTAATTTCAGATCTAATGACCTACCGCGAAGAATTGAAATGCAGGTACAACAGTGAACTATTTAGTATTCCTCACCCAACACTGAATCTCGGCGTTATACATGGCGGTGACAATCCCAATCGAATCTGTGGCCATTGTGAATTGGAATTCGATATTCGGCTGATGCCAGGCATGCACATCGAAACTGTGCGTGCCGAGATAAGAAATAGAATCGCGACTCTAATGGATCCACTAGGTATACAATTTGAGTTTGCTGCCCTGTTTACCGGCGTGCCTGCTTTCTTTGCTGACGAGAACAGCGCCCTATTGAGAACCGCTGAGAAACTCACTGGTCACTCGGGCATCAGCGTAGCCTTTGGAACTGAAGGCCCTTTCCTGCAAAAATTAGGAATGGACACTATAATAATGGGCCCCGGCAATATCGATCAGGCGCATCAGCCTGATGAGTATATGTCGATAGATATGATCGAGCCCTGCATCGATGTGCTGCAGAAGATGATTAGCCATCATTGCCTGTAACGAAAAATTAGAGAAATTCGAATGATGGACAGCGAACAAGATAACATTGGCATGATCGAATGGTTTCGTGCCTCAACGAGTTATATAAATACACATCGAGGGAAGGTATTCGTCGTGTTATTGAGCGGCGAAGCGTTGGCGGACAAGAACCTACCCAACGTTGTCTATGACCTAACGCTACTACACAGCCTTGGCGTAAAGCTAGTACTCGTTCATGGCGCAAGACCACAGATTTCTGCCGCGCTAGAAAACGACGCCAAGGTCTCATCCTATCATCGTAATATTCGCATCACAGAAGCAGATTGCATCGAGACTGTGACACGCGTTGTCGGTGGAGAAAGCGCAAAACTTGAAGCTCTCTTCTCCATGGGTATAAGTAATTCCCCAATGCAGGGCTCTGATGTACGCCTTTGTCGAGGAAATTTTGTAACAGCCAAACCCGCTGGCATTCACAATGGCATCGACTTCCACTACACGGGAAACGTAAGAAAAATACGCGCCTCTGCAATTCAGCAACAACTGGAGCAGAATAATATCGTGTTGCTTTCGAATCTGGGTTATTCGCTAACGGGCGAAATCTTCAACCTATCTGCAGAAGAAGTAGCCACAGAGGCCGCCATAGCACTGCAAGCAGAAAAACTGATTCTAATGATTCCACGTCCTGGCGTACTGGATGATGACGGTAGCTTGGTTGCTTCACTAAGTGGAGATGACGCTAGATTCTATGCGGACAAACTTGCCAAGTTAGATGAAGAGTCGCAGTGCATAAGTCGTGCACTCGATACCTGCCTGCGCGCCTATTCTAATAAAGTTCATCGCTCGCACTTGATTAGCTTCAAGGAAAATGGCGCTCTAATACGCGAACTTTTTACACGACAAGGAAGTGGCACGCTAATTAGCAATGATAACTTCGAGGATTTACGCGTCGCAACAATTGATGACGTCGCTGGCATACTCAAACTCATTAGGCCTTTAGAAGAGAACGGTTCGCTGGTAGAGCGTTCTCGCGAATTGCTAGAGACAGAAATTGATAATTTCAAAATCGTTGAGTTAGAAGGCTCCGTCATTGCCTGCGCCGCACTCTATCCTATCGGAGAAGACTTCGCAGAGGTTGCATGCATCGCTATCGACAATAGCTTTCAGAAGAATGGCTATGGAGATCGCCTCCTGAGCGGCCTTGAGAGTCAAGCCAAGGCGGCAGGTATCAATAAGATTTTCGTATTGACCACTGTTGCATCACACTGGTTTTTGGGGAAGGGATTTTTGGAAGTGAAACTTAGCGATCTGCCTGAAAAAAGGCAAGAACTCTACAATTACCAGCGTAAGTCGAAGGCATTGTTAAAAATATTGTAGCTAGGCTGGACGAAGCTTAGCTTATACGTTGCATTACACAGATACTGTAGTCATATTGATTTGATTCATCGTGCTGATATTGCACACGTGAAGTTTCTTTCCAATTCGACTCGTCGAATTCGTAAAGAATCGTATCCCCTTCGACTTGCGCATGCACACGCGTAAGATGCAGCGTATCTGCGAGCGGCAGCGCCGCTTGATATAACACCGCACCACCGATTACGAAGGCCTGGATGCTATCCGTCTGCTTAGATACTGCTTCGGCGCGCTCAATCGCCTGCTGCAAGGACCCAACCACTTCGGCACCTTCGGCCTGATACTCTGCGTTGCTAGTAATGACGATGCTGGTTCTTCCAGGTAACGCGCGCCCTATAGACTCCCAAGTATTACGCCCCATGATCATGCAGTTCCCCATGGTGGTACGTCTGAAATATTTTAGGTCTTCAGAAAGGTGCCAAGGTAAACCATTGTCACGTCCGATCACTCGATTCTCAGACATAGCGCATATCAATGCGAGTTTCATAGTATGTGCTCTTTAAAGATAAATAGATTCGAGAGAATTAAACTGAAAATGGATAGGCGATGGAATCATGGTGTTCATAACCATCGACTTCGAAATCCTTCAGAGTTACCCACGACTCAATATCTTCAAGTGATTTTATATCCGGATTGATATGCAGCTGTGGAGGATCGAACGGCTCGCGCTGTAACTGAACATCGCGCATTAATTCAAGCTGGTCTTCGTAGATATGGGCATTGACGATCTTGTGATAGGCAAGCCCCGCCGAATTACCTGTAATCTGCGCCACT
>Ga0209632_10000152_pt1 | contig 70407 bp, 69 predicted proteins | sample COG_10_FD_184754 | JGI IMG/M metagenome (GOLD analysis project Ga0209632, IMG submission 184754) | Pelagic Microbial community sample from North Sea - COGITO 998_met_10 (SPAdes) (version 2) | ecosystem: Environmental > Aquatic > Marine > Neritic zone/Coastal water | place: Helgoland, sampling...
CAAAGTTATTAATAACCTGTTTTGTTTCATTATAATCGGTAACGTCAAAAGATAATTGAAATAATTTCTGTTTTGCTTCAATAGTTTTAGCAGATTTATCTAATTTAATTTTGTCTCTACCATTTAAAATTATTTCAGCGCCTGCTTGATCTAAGCCTTTAGCTAATGCATATCCTATCCCTTGGGAAGAGCCTGTAACAAGAGCTCTTTTCCCTTTGAGGTTAAATAAATTGATTCCAATAGCCATGTCTTTCTCCAGCATTTTAATTTTGAAATATATATAATTAATAAAAATATTGCTAATTTTCTTTCAAATATTTATTTTAAACCATTGTTTTTTATAGGAGACATTTGTGAAAGCTTTAAAAATTTACGGAGCAATGGACTTAAGGATTGAAGATTTTCACTTAGAAGAATTAACTCCTAATCAAGTTGAAATATCTGTGGCAATGGGTGGAATATGTGGAACTGATCTTCATTATTATAAGCATGGTGGCTTTGGTCAAATAAAGTTAAAAGAACCAATGGTTCTAGGCCATGAGGTTTCTGGTTATATTTCTAAATTAGGTTCCAATGTAACTGATTTAACAATTGGTCAATTAGTTTCTGTATCTCCTTCAAGGCCGTGCAACAATTGTGAATTTTGTCTAGAAGGTTCACAAAATCATTGTTTTAATATGAAGTTTTATGGTTCTGCGATGCCCTTTCCTCATATTCAAGGAGCATTTAGAGAAACTCTTATTGCCGAAGATTATCAGTGCATTCCAGCTGATGGATTATCAGTTGGAGAGGCTGCAATGGCAGAACCTCTTGCAGTTTGCCTTCATGCAATAAATCAGGCTGGGAACATATTTGGTAAAAAAGTTCTCATAACCGGATCCGGGCCAATTGGAACGTTATGCGTATTGTCAGCAAGAAGAGCAGGAGCAGAAAAAATAGTTGTCACTGATATTTCAAATAACGCACTAGGTTTTTCAAAAACTTCTGGAGCAGATGAGACAATAAATACTTTGACAAATTACAACGAACTAGAGCAATACCAAATTGGTAAGGGGTCATTTGATGTTGCTATAGAATGTTCTGGGTCTCCATCTGGGATAAATGATGCTATTAAATCTCTTAAGCCCAAAGGAACTTTAATACAACTAGGCCTGGGTGGTGATATTTTAATGCCTTTAGTAGCCGTTACAACAAAAGAATTAAACATCAGAGGGTCGTTTCGGTTTCATTCCGAATTTGAATTAGCTGTGAAATTAATGCAAAAAAAGCTAATTGACGTAAATCCATTAATCACACACAAAATACCTTTTGAAAATGCCAAGCAGGGATTTAGCATAGCATTGGATGAAAAAGAAAATAGCATGAAGGTCCATTTGACATTCTAATGCTTAACTAAGAAAAAAATAAGCCTTTCATCTGTGTGAATTTTAACCCAAATTAAATTCGAATATTCTTTATTATGTATTGTTTCTATACTTGTTATTTTCATATAAAATACCTCAATAAAAAGAGGTTAAAATGAATACTTTAGCCCCTAGAAAGAAAAAAAATAAAGTTAAAACTATTGCAACACCTAATAATCCCTTACCTATTTCTTTGAACATTTCGATTTCCTATTCGCTATTAAAATGTATCTTACCTAAATTATCAATATTATAACCTTCGAAGTTTGAAGCTAGCCTAAAAAACTCTTTAGTTTTACAAAAATTTAGAAGAGTTTGAAATGAGTTTTCAAACCAATATTTTCGATAGACAATTAAATCAAATCTTTCTGTAACAATTGGAATAAACTCAAGTTCAAATTTTTTAGCTTCAGATTTTAATCCAAAACTCACATCTGCCTGATCTGACAATATTAGGGACACCGCATCATTTTCTGAATATGCTAAATCTGAATAGATATAATTATCATAACTCAAATTTTCATTTTTAAATAAATATTGAAGATAATTGTCAGCCCCAGACCCTGGCTGCCTTCTAACTAGTCTTTTACCTCTAAAGTCTTTAAATGATTTCATGTTATGATTTTTTATAGATTTAAAAATCAAACCTCTCTGTCTAGTTGCCCACTCCATAAGTACAATTTGTTTCGTATTTAACTGACTTTTAATTAAAGGAACGTTCCAACTCTTTAAACTATGATCATAAATATGTAACCCTGATGCTATACCCTGATTTGACTTAAACCTATCTATACCCTGAATGCTTCCATCAAAGGACATTGCAATTCCTGATTTAGAATGTTTTATAGCTAGTTCTAGAAGCGGATCGTGACTTCCTAATAATACATTTGGTATATTTGTAGCCTCTAAATTGCTTATTCTTTCACCTGAAATCCAATTAGAAATTTCTTTTTTAGAAAATAACAGTTTACCCATTACTCTTGAGTGTGGAATATCATCCTTTGAAATTAAGTCATAAACTTTTCGAGGTTTAATCCTCAGAAATTCTGCTAATTCATCAGTTGTAAAATAATCTGACATTAGTGCTTACCATAAAAAATATTTAGTTTATTTTAACATTATATCCTATAATTTGTTAATGAAAAATAGATCAACAGATATAAAGCGTTCTTCGTTACCTCCTAAGCTTTTAAAGGAAAATGAGAATGGAGTAAGAATTAAAATATATGTTCAAGGACATATGATTGGGGCTGGGAAAATGGAGTTATTTCATCTAATTTCTCAAAAAGGTTCAATAAAAGCTGCTGCTCTAAGTATGGGAATGAGCACTAAAAGAGCGACCCTTCTTTTAAAAACTATTCAAGAAGCATTCCCAATTCCTATTCTAGAAAAAAAGCTAGGAAATAAAGGTACAAAAATAACACCTTTTGGAGAAGAACTCTTAAAAAGATATTTAGATTTATGTAATCATTTATCAAAAGAATCTGAAAATTTTATTAACTGGACTGCTTCTAAACAAATAAATAAATAAAAGGCTAAATAATGGAAAAAAATAAAGAGTTTTATATTTCACCAAATTTAGAAAATGACAATTTAACAGAAACAATCAATTGTATTAATGAAGCTGGTGAAAATATAGAAATCCCTGTAGTAAAAGAAATTCCTTTAACCATTTACTTAAATAAACAAGAAATTGTTACTGCTATGACACTAGGTGACATGCCTGACATTTTAGCTGTGGGATACCTACTTAATCAAAATATGTTGCAAAGAGACGACGTAATTTCTGAAATTGATTACGATGAAGATTTACAGGTAGTAATAATAAGGACAAAAAGAACAACTAATTATGAAAAAAAAATGGAAAAGAAAATAAGAACAAGCGGCTGTGCTGTAGGTACTGTTTATGGGGATATAATGGATGATTTTTCTTCTGTTAATCTAAATAAAGATGCTAAAATTAAAACTTCTTGGATTTATACAATCTCAAAAAAAGTTAATACTAGACCGAGCTTATATCTGAAAGCTGGCGCCCTCCACGGCTGTGTTTTATGTAAAAATGATTCTCCTATCGTATATGTTGAAGATGTAGGAAGACATAATGCAGTAGATAAAATAGCTGGATGGATGTTTTTAAATAAAGAAAATGCTAATGATAAAATATTTTATACGACAGGAAGGCTGACATCTGAAATGGTTATTAAAACTGTTCAAATGGGGATCCCAATATTAATTTCTAGATCTGGGTTTACTGAATCAGGAGTTCGACTTGCTAGAGAATCTGGCCTTACATTAATTGGCAGAGCTAAAGGAAAGAGAATGATTATTGCTAACGGCATTGAAAGAGTCGTTTTTGATACTGATGTTCAGTCTGTTAAAAGCGAAGACGTTGTGTCTGCTCAAAGAGCACTAATTAAATAAAGGTTTTAATAAATTGGAAATATCAAATGAAATAGTACCATGTGTTATTTTAGCTGGGGGCAAGGGAAGAAGAATGGGTGGAAAAGAAAAAGCCCTAATCCCACTCTTAGATAGACCATTGTTATCTTATGTTTTGGAAAAAATATCTGGTAAAGTTGCCCCAATAGCATTGAATATAAATACAAACTTAGAGCAATTCACTAAATTTGGTTACCCTATTATAGAAGATCCAATAAAAGGTCATCTCGGACCGCTAGCAGGAATATTGGCTTCTCTAAACTGGGCAAAACAACATAATAAAGATTGGGTTATGACTTTACCTTGTGATACTCCGTTTCTTCCACATAATCTTGTCCAATCCATGTTAAATGCCAAAAATAATCAGCCAGATGTTGATCTAATAGTTGCAAAATCGAGAGGTTTCAATCATCCGGTAATTGCGTTGTGGAAGTCTGAAATTAATATTAAGTTAAAGAATGCATTAGATGAAGGTATTAGAAAAATCGATATCTTTACAAACCAACTTAAAATTGTTTATGTAGATTTTGATAATATTGATAATTCAATCTTTGATCCTTTTACTAATTTAAACTCGCCTCGAGATCTAATATATGCTCAGCAAATACTTGGAAAGTTACCTCCTTTTTTTGGCCTAGCTGGCTGGTCAGGATCGGGAAAGACAACACTTTCTACTAAATTAATAGAAAACTTTACCAAAATTGGTATCAATGTAGGAACTTTAAAACATGCGCACCACAAGTTTGATATAGATAAAAAAGGCAAAGATTCCTATAATTTAAGAAAAGCTGGCGCTCGACCAATGATTATCTCCTCAAAGGAGAGGTTTGCTTTAATACAAGAGAATGACGAAAGTGAAGAAAAAAGTTTATTTGAAATGTTAGAAATATTCTCTAAAAACCCTATTAAAAAATGTGATATAATTATAGTTGAAGGCTATAAAAATGAAGATATACCAAAGCTTGAAGTATATAGGCCCATTATTAAAAAACCTCTTTTGTTTACAGAAGATAAAAATATTTTTGCTATAGCTTCAGATGTTAAGATAGAAGCTTCAATACCTACCTTCGATTTAAATAACATTAATTCAATTACTGATTATATTATTCAAAAATATAAAATATCTTAAAATATTTTTTTGTTGGAGTTCAAAATGGCTAAAAACAATACTATTATTACAAAACCAAAATTTCTAGATCTTTGGCCTACACAATTTATGGAAATGTCTCTACCTGGTCATGAAACTGCCAATGCTGTTATTGCTGATATAGTTTTATCTAATAATGCAGAACAAGAAAATATGACAGAAAATTATGTTAACCAAAACATATTAAATATGGATCATCCAGCTATGTATTGGTTGAAACAATGCTTAGATAGAGCAATATACGATTATGCTCAAAAATGTGGAATTTCATATGAATTGAAATGGTCTATTCAAGGTTGGGGTAATGTCAACATGAAAGGAGATTATCATAATCTTCATAATCATCCTCACTCTTGGTTATCAGGCACTTATTATATCAACGTTCCAGATCAGTCAGACGCAGAAGTTTTTAGATCAGATCTTAATCCTGGATCAATAAGTTTCTTTGATCCAAGACCTCAGGCAAACATGAATTCTATCAAAGGTGATAAACAAGTGGACGCTGAACATCGCGTTCTACCAAAATCAGGAGATTTATTATTATGGCCTGCTTTTATTCATCATTTAGTTCATCCTAACATGTCAGATTTTCCAAGAATATCTATTTCATTTAACGTTATAGTAAAATGGGACAATAACCTTATTCCAGATTAATTCATTATAAGCCTCTATGATCAAATGGATAAAAATTTAATAGCTCTCCCTTTACAACACTTTTATATTCCATAGGTATTTCTACTATACCGTCTGCTCCTGTTAACGATGAAATAACTCCCGCACCTTTTCTTCCGTGAAGTGTAATAAACGTTTTGGCATCTTCATTAACGATTTTAGCACGAAGATACTCTGCTCTACCTATTTTTTTATTGTGTTCAAAACCAGACGGTAATTTGATGCTTAATGGATTTAAATTAACTCCACCTGCAAGCTTAATAATCAAAGGTTTTATCAATAATTTTGAACACACAAAGGCTGCTACAGGATTTCCAGGAAGACAAAAAATAATTTTTTTTCCCAACAAACCAACAGCCATAGGCTTGCCCGGTTTCATCGCTAATTGCCATACTATACATTTTGCACCTATATCTTTAAGGGCATTTTGAGTGTGATCTTCTACGCCATCAGACGCTCCACCTGATGAGATAACTACATCACTTTTAGATAAGCATTCATCATACTTATTAGCTAAATCTTTCCTTTTATCTTTAACTATTCCCAAATCAATAGTTTCTAAATAATTAGAATTTAATAGAGAAAGTAACATTGGCCTATTAGCATCGTAAATTTGACCATTTAATCTTTCTTTGGATATAGAATTTACTAGTTCATCGCCTGTAGAAATAACTGATATTCTTATTCTTTTATAAACTTCTATTTCATGATTACCAGATGCAGCAAGTTGTCCTATATCAGCAGCATTAATAATTTTACCTTTATTTACAACTATTTCATTTTTTTTTAAATTTTCTCCTATAGGGCGGATATTTTGATTTTTAGTAATATGATCTTTTATTTCTACTTTATCATCAATTCTTTCACAATTCTCATGCATAACTACTGTATCAATTCCTTTAGGAGTAACTGCACCTGTATAAATTTCTATAGCTTCATTAGGATGAATTATTTTGTCATAAGGATGCCCTGCTTTTGCGACACCTACCACTTTCAATTTTAATTGTGGATTAGATGCAATTGTTTTATGCAATATTCCATAGCCATCTACTGCAGAATTTGTAGTTGATGGTAAATTTATTTCACTTTTGATCGTAGAACAATTCACTCTATCTAATGAATTTTCAATTGGTATTTTAACAGTTTCATTTTTCAAACTAATTCTTTCAATCAGTTTGTTTTTAGCGTCTTCTAGCTTTGTAGGTTTTACAAACATATTAATTCTTTATTAGAAGATCATAATTTTCAGTGATAAATTGATTGATCAACTCTTTATCTATTGCAAAATTCACACCTGCATCGATATCTGCCTCTTTTGTATAAATAGCGTCAACCATACCAATTAACTCCCCATTTTTATTTACTAATGGTGCTCCAGAAGCACCCGGGTTTACAGCAGCATCTGTTTGTATAAAGTTTTCAATTTGATTAAAGCCTAAATTTTTTCTGTTTTGTGCTGATATAATACCGCATGACAAACTCAACCCTAAGCCAAAACTATTTCCAATTACACAAACTTGATTTCCGATATTTATATTTCCTTGTGAAGTTTTTATTGCCAGTCCATTAATGTTGGATTTTAAAACGGCTATATCTCTTTTTAAGTCAACCAATACTACCTCTGCTTGGTGAGTAATATTGTTATAGTCTTTAATATCTACCACTTTTGCATTTTTAATTACATGCGCTGCAGTCATAATAAAGCGTGTATTTTTAGTCTTTTGATCTGGTGATATATAAAAACCTGTCCCTGCAGGAGCTGTCCCCAACGGAGCTCCAAATCCAGGCCTATTATATCCCGGCCAAGTAGGCAAAACAATAACAGTTGACTTATATGATACTTCCCATGCGCGTGATGCATCATCACTCTGAGCACTAAACGTTAAAAATAAAATATTTACTATGAAAATATAAAAAATATATTTTATTTTTATCATTCTTTTTTATTCGTTTGGTTGATTTTAGATACTATAATCTTACGTTAATACTAGACATAACGTTTGCAGAATCCATACCCATATTTATTAGTATATAATATGCTACAACACCTATTACTATACTAAAAACTCCACTTGTTAATACCATTTTCATTGGTTTCTCCTTTTTAATTAGTTACTTTTTTTAAATATTTAATTAAATCACGTCTATCTTCATATTTTTTCATTCTTTGAATAGGCATTTTAGTTCCTGGTGTTACTTTATCAGGACCCTCATCAAACAGTTGATTTATTGTACTTTCATTCCAAATTAAATCTGATTTTATTAGTGCCTCAGAATATTTATACCCTTCTAATGTTCCTGCTTCCCTGCCAAATACTTTATATAAAGTTGGCCCTGCTCTTTTTTTCCCATTTAAGGTCAAAGTATGACAAACACTGCACTTCCTTGCAAATTGTTTTTCTCCATTACCCACTTCCTTAATTGGATTAAACCTTCTTGCAGGACCAGGTCTTTCTAATATTTCAGGTGGAAAGTCAAAAATTTCCCATCGAGTTAAAAAATCGTCTAACCCAGCTACAATTAATGAAGAGTCCTTTGGAAACAAAATATTATCCCATATTGGTCCGTTAACTGCGTTAAAATCTCTTACCAGTGACCATTTTTTTGTGTCAAGGATTATCATTCTTCCTTTAGCATTACCAAAACTAATTAAGTTTTCTTTTTTTAAGTAATACATAGATAAGATTGGAGTTCTATCCTCGCCTAATTCTAGTATATTTTTATCTTTTTTATATTCGCTTATGATAATTTTCCCATCGATTGATCCATATGCTATAAAGTTATTTTTTTCACTCACTTCAAATACAGATACACCCCACCCATTTTTAACAAGTGGCCTAACAAATTCTCCATTTTCTCTCTTCCATAATCTAATTTCTCCATCATAGCCTGAACTATATATATATTTATCATCATCTGAAAACTTAACTGAATATACTGGACCTTTATGTCCCTTTATAAATCTGATGTTTCTTCTTTTTTGTATATCCCAATAACCAATACTTCCATCCCAACTAGCAGTTAGTAAATATTTGCCATCTTTTGAAAAGTCTATATCTACTATTTTACCCCTATGTTTACCTAATACATTTGGAATAATTTCTTTGTTTTTTAATAGTGGTTCACTAATTGGCCACAATATTACTTTATTATCATCTCCGCCAGAAGCTAATAAATTATTAGATGGAGAAAATTTTACAGTATTAACAGATGCATCATGACCAATTAACGTATTATTTTCTTTTATTGGATTTAAATTCCAAATTACAACAGAATAATCAAAACTTGCACTTGCTAAATATTTGTTATTTTTTGATACAGCAAGGCCTTTTACAGGACCACCGTGAGCTGTAAACTTTTCTATTGCAAATGTATTGTTTATTAATAAAAAAAAGGGCATCAAAATTAATAATAATATTTTGATGCCCTTATAGATGTCTAATTTAAACGTCATTATTCTTATTTAAATTACTCTGCAGGTTCAGGTTTTTTGTTTTTTTCGTCTTCATCCTTTACCCATAAATTATGATGCTCTTTAGCCCAATTCCTATCAACTTTACCGCTGTTCATTGCATCAATTGCGCCTTCCATACCTACAGAACCAATGTAAATATGTGCGATGATCATAATCATTAATCCTAGTGAAACAATACCATGCCATAATTGATTATATTGTTGTTCTTGGATAGCTGTTAAGTTTGTAGGTAAATCTAATCCAAAAACATTTAACATTGCGAATGTTTCAGAAAACATAGTAGTTTCAAATGGAAACATCAGTGCTATACCTGACATACTTACTGATAATCCACCGATCATAGTTATCCAAAATATCATTTTTTGACCTGCATTAAACTTTTTCGCAGGTGGGTGCATCCCAGCTTTAAAAATTCCACCTCCTTTTTTTAACCATTCCCAATCAATTTTTGTTGGTATATTATGTCTTACCCATAATACAAATGCTAATGCAAGGCCTATCATAAAACCAAAAGACAAATAATTATGTATATATTTTCCAAAAACTGAAATAGCACTAAAGAACTCGGGTCCTATAATAGGTAAAAGAACATACCTTCCATACAACATATTTAGTCCAGTGAATGCAAGGAGCACAAATGATCCAGCCATTAACCAATGAGCAAATCGATCAATTGTAGCAAATCTTAGAATCGTTTCACCTGTCAATCCAGATTCAACTTTAATCTTACCTCTGTAAAGATAAAATACTATTAATAAACCAATAATTCCAGCTAGTCCAATTCCACCAAATACTGAAATAGGACCGTTCCTTAAAGCTCTCCAATTATCACCTTCTGATTGTATCATGACTGCAGCTAGTTCATCTTTCATTTGAGTAGATCCAGTGTTCCCGTTCCTTACAAATCGCCATAAATCTGCATCAGATTTTAATCCTAAAGTTTGACCAGGGACTTCTCCTTTTGATTGAGCCATGGCAATGTTAGAGTTAGAAATAATGGCTACGTTTATTAAAAAAACCATCATTATTCCCGCAATAATCTTTTTTATCATTTTTTCCTCCTAACAAATTTTGAAGTATTAGTTACTTCTTTGTCTAGATGTATGCATTCTTAGTTTTGTTACTAATTTTTCAGAAAGAGCAGTATCCTTTTTACCAAGATATACACCCTTTTCATAATTTAAAACTCTATTTTGCTCTTCTTGTCTACAAGAACTCATTAAAATGGTGCTTATCGTAAATAATATCAGCAATATAATTTTATTGAACATTTTTACCTCAATTTTATTTAGGTATTGTAAGAATCAAAAAAAAGGCGGGAACAATGTTCCCGCCTTTTCGTATTATAGATTAACCTTTTAACTGGTATGCTGTTCCCCATCCCCAGGCTCCAGAACCGAAGCCACGAGCTACAACTCTTTCTCTGAATATGTTGGCAACTTCATCGCCGTCACCAGCCAATAAAGCTTTTGTTGCACACATTTCTGCACATGCCGGGAGTTTTCCTTCAGCCAGCCTGTTACGACCATACTTTTGAAACTCTGAATCTGACATGTCATTTTCAGGTCCGCCTGCGCAAAATGTACATTTATCCATTTTTCCTCTTGAACCATAATTTCCAGCTTGTGGATATTGTGGTGCTCCGAAAGGACAAGCATAAAAGCAGTATCCACATCCTATACATAGGTCTTTTGAGTGAAGTACAACACCTTGCTCTGTCTCGTAGAAACAATCCACAGGACATACAGCCATACATGGTGCATCTGAACAATGCATACATGCAACTGATATTGATCTTTCTCCAGGCTTACCGTCTTGAATGGTTACAACCCTTCTTCTATTGATACCCCATGGAACTTCATGTTCATTTTTACATGCTGTTACACAAGCGTTACACTCAATACATCTTTCTGCATCGCATAAGAACTTCATTCGTGCCATTTTTAAGTCTCCCTTAAGCTAGTTCAATTTCACACAAAGAGCACTTAGTCTCTTGCATTTGGGTTACAGAGTCATATCCATAAGTCATAGCAGTGTTAGCTGCTTCACCTAATACGTATGGGTCAGAACCCTCAGGATATTTAGATCTTAAATCCTTACCTTCCATATGACCGCCAAAATGGAATGGTAAGAACGCTACACCTTTTGCAACTCTTTCAGTGACTTGTGCCATCACTTTAATCCTTGCACCCTCCGGTGTAGCAACCCAAACCATTGCTCCATTTCTTATGCCTTTTGAATTTGCATCAAATGTGTTTATTTCTACAAACATATCTTGTTGCAATTCAGCAAGCCATGGATTTGATCTAGTTTCATCTCCACCACCCTCATATTCAACCAATCTTCCTGATGTTAGGATTATTGGAAATTTCTTTGAGTGATCTACGTCTTGAATAGACTTATATAAGGTTGGAAGCCTGTAAGCCATTCTATCAGAGTATGTAGGATAATCTGCTACAAGATCTCTTCTTGAAGTGTACAACGGCTCTCTATGCAATGGTATTGGGTCTGGAAATGTCCAAACTTTTACTCTTGCCTTAGCATTTCCAAAAGGAGCACAACCATGCTTAATTGCCACCCTTTGAATTCCACCTGATAAGTCAACTTTCCAGTTGGTTTTATCACCAGCTACTTTATCAATTGCTGCTTTTTCTTTGGCTGTTAAATCTTTATCCCAACCAAGTTTCTTAAGCATTGCCATTGTAAACTGAGGATAACCATCCTTGATTTCAGAACCAACTGGGTATGAGCCTTCGGCTAAGAGATTATTTCCCTCATGCTCAACTCCAAATCTTGCTCTAAAACATAACCCACCCTCTGCTACTGGCTTTGATGTATCATAAAGCAAAGGTGTTCCAGGATGCTTCATTTCTGGATTTCCCCAACAAGGCCAAGGAAGACCATAATAATCACCATCAACTTCACTTCCTACAGCCTGCAAAGTTGTTCTGTCAAAAACATGCTGATTTTTCATGTGAGCTTTTAGCCTCTCTGGTGACTGACCAGTATAACCGATCGTCCACATTCCACTATTAAACTCTCTAGTAACATCTTCAATCAACGGCTCATCGTTAGTAACCTTAATTTGCCTAAACATTCTGTCTGCGAAACCAAACTTTTTAGCAAACTTATAAATGATTGTATGGTCAGGCAATGAATCAAATGAAGGTTCAATAACTTTCTCTCTCCACTGAAGAGATCTGTTAGATGCCGTCACGGATCCGTAAGTTTCAAACTGAGTTGTTGACGGAAGTAAGTACACGTCGTCAGTTTTATCAGAAAGAACAGCTGAAACAGTTGGGTATGGGTCAATTACGACCATTAAGTCCAATTTCTCCATCGCTACTTTCATTTCTTTCATTCTTGTTTGAGAGTTTGGCGCATGACCCCAGAATACCATCGCTTTTAGATTGTCAGGCTGTTCAATGTTAGCCTTATTTTCTAAAACACCATCAATCCATCTGGATACGGGTATTCCCTTTTGGTTCATTAGGCTCTTTGTCTTACCGTCTTTACCCTTCATTGAAGCAAATCTTGCTTTAATCCAGTTATAGTCTTCTCCCCATACTCTTGACCAGTGCTTCCAAGCACCAGCGGAAAGCCCATAATAACCTGGTAACGAGTGAGATAAGATACAAAAATCAGTTGCACCTTGAACGTTGTCATGTCCACGGAAAATATTTGCACCACCACCGGCAGTACCCATATTACCTAAAGCCAACTGGAATGCACAATACGCTCTTGTATTATTATTTCCATTGGTATGCTGAGTTCCACCCATACACCAAATAAATGTACCTGGCCTATTATTTGCAACTATTTTAGCAACTCTTTTTAATTGAGAACCTGGAACTCCAGTAACTCTCTCTGTCTCTTCAGGGTTCCATTTTTTTACTTCGGCTCTTACGTCGTCCATTCCATACACACGTTGCCTAATAAATTCTTTGTCCTCCCACTTATTTTCAAAGATATGCCACATAATACCCCAGATTAGGGCAACATCTGAACCCGGACGAAACCTTACATATTCGTCTGCATGAGCAGCAGTTCTTGTAAATCTAGGATCACATACAATTATAGGAGCATTATTTTGCTCTTTAGCCTTCATAAGGTGCATTAATGAAACTGGATGCGCCTCTGCTGGGTTTCCACCAATTACAAAAATTGCTTTTGAATTGTGAATATCATTATATGAGTTAGTCATCGCACCGTAGCCCCAAGTGTTCGCAACACCGGCAACTGTAGTTGAGTGACAAATTCTAGCCTGGTGATCTCCGTTATTAGAACCCCAGTATGCGTAAAATTTTCTAAATAGGTATGATTGCTCATTATTGAATTTAGCAGATCCTAACCAATAAACCGAATCAGGACCTGATGATTTCCTTATGGATTCCATCTTGTCACCAATTTCGTTTATCGCATCATCCCATGACATACGTGTCCATTTCCCACTAACTAGCTTCATAGGATACTTTAATCGTCTTTCCCCACTAGCTGTTTCACGAACTGATGAACCTTTAGCACAATGAGCTCCAAGGTTAATCGGACTATCCCATCCTGGCTCTTGTCCTGTCCAAACACCGTTTTGAACTTCTGCCATAACAGTACATCCTACAGAACAGTGCGTACAAACTGTTTTCTTAATTGAGACGGCTGCATTGGAAGCAGCTGCCTGAACTGGCTTAACATTTGATCCAACTAAAGCTGCAGCAGTAGCTAATCCTCCAACAGCTAATCCAGAACCTTTTAAAAAAGCACGTCTATCAACGACTTTTTCAGTAGCTCTACCAATGAAAGATGAAGTTTGGGAGCCTATCGCCACCCCTTTCGTCTTCTTTCTAAGCATAGTATTCCTCCTAAAATAATTTAATTTAATTTAAAATCTTGCAGTTTCATAATAAGTCTTAACGTGCTTTGTTTTCTGGTAGCCTGAACCAGTAGTATTCATTTTCTCATCAGCAGATACTGTTTTTGAGACAGTTGCAGCAACAGTAGCTGCCGCAGCTGTAATTGCCGCACCTTTTAAAAAGTCTCTTCTACCGTTTAGTGGTTTATTACTTTTCATTTTCTACTCCTCATTAATAAAGCTCAACTATTTGAGCTTATGAAACAGGGGCCTTCCGCTACCCCGTAACATCCATTTTGAACGATGATCGTTCTATTTCGATAAATTCCCTACCTATAGTTCCAACTGGCGAATAAAACACAGCTATTTTAGAACTTTCAATATCCCTCATTAATAAATCTGCCCATGGAGCTAAATGTTTATTAAAAAAATCTCTTTGCTCCCCAATTGAGTACTTTCTATTAAACTTTCCAAGAATCAGTCCTGACATCATATCAAACAAACTTGCAATATGATCTTCAGGCTCTTTGACATTTTTTTCTATTTCAATACCTATTTCTGTCATGTCGTTTCTAAGCTTAGCTAATGGCTTGTCTTTTAGAAAACCTGTTAAATAATACGATGCAAAAGGAAGCAATTCACCTCTACCTACACCAATAAAAATCCTAACATATTCATCTCTTATCGTGGGGAGATCAAGAGATGAAGCTAATTTTGCTAATGTTTTAATAGATTTGCCAATAGGAGTATCATCTGATTCTAGAACAGTTAGTTTCTCAACTAATTCAGCAGTTGGCTCTGCTCTAAGAAGGCTTGCTAGAAATGAATACATATCAGCCCTAAGCTGATCTTCATTATCAACAACTTCTCTTTTAACTGTATTAATTGAACTCAAATTATATCCCCCAAATATACTATTTATTATATTTCTAGAAAAATAAAGTTTTTTTTAATTAATCTGTTAAATAAAAAAGTGATTTAACAATTTGTTTTTGCTAATTATAATAATTATCATTAAGATCTAGGTTTGAAGACCATCATTTTGGGGGTCGGCTTTTCTTCAACCGTTGTGTTTACAAAAGAATTCTCATCAATAAGGTTTAACTCTTCATTTTGAATTTCTAAATTTTTTACATTTACAGCATTATCTGTATTTTCTAAATTTTTATCATTTGTTGTCTTATCTTTTAACTTTTCTTCTTTTTTACTTTTTGGTTTAAGAGCCTTAGTTGTTTTTTTCTTAGCTTTAGAATTTAGGTCTTTATTTTCTAATTCTTTTTCGCCTTCTTCATTATCTACAGAATTTTTATCTTCATCTTTTAATATCTCCGAAAGATACCCTTTACCCACCTGGTAAGCTGTCTGCATACCCTCTATGACAGTGGCAGCATCCGTAAAGTCTTCGTGATAGTCATTTATCTCAGCATCAGCAAATCTAATGATTGGATTTAATTTCCAAACTCGTCTTAGTGCAATCTGTCTAAGTCTATCGGGAACCCCATCTTTAAAGAATAAATCTAAACCTTTTTCTTTTTTTATTTTTTCAGGGTCTGGAAGTTTGAATTTTTCTAATAATTCTTGATCGTTTAAATCACTGTACTGACTTTCATCAACTTCTTCTTTTATAGCTGTTTTTTGTTCATTTACATTACTTTCTTGTAACTCTGTTTTGCCCTTAATATTTTTCTCGTTGCCTTGGTCATGCTTTAGATTTGATTTTCTTTTTGACCACCTTGACATAAACCCTTCTTTGGAATCAGCATTAATTTCATCCTTCATTTATTTCTTACTCCGTTAACTTTAAAGTTAATTATATGTGTTTTTTAGTTTTAAACGAGCATCTCCACCACGTTTTACGTTCTGGTCAATATCTTTTTTATCTCTCTTCCTTTTTTTAAATTCTTCTGGATGAAAATGAAATTCAACAAATTTTTCTAAAAGTTCTGCAATAGGTCCATATAATGGAATTTTTTCTACTCTATCTTCACCACAATCTTCGTAATCTTGAATATGATAGGGTGAAAGTGATACCTCGGCTAAATGTATGTCAATATTATCATCCTGTTCATTATTTTTTTCTTCTTCATCAATCAAGTCACCATCCCTTAATACTATATAGACTGATGGATCTGATGATTGTAGATTTTCAGCATAACCCTCTGATTCTGCGTGATGCAAATCTATTGATGCTTCTGCAAAATACAAATTTTTATTAAGCCCATCTTCTTTTTTAACCTCATTAATTAATGGATATATCCTTACATCATTTATAGGGGGATAACCTAATCCTCCACTTACCTCTAAAGGTATTAAATCATTAATAACCCATTTATGACTTTCCCAAATATTGTTAATTTCTTTTCTTTCCAAAATAATTCTTACTGCATATAAAAGATGCTTTTCATTCTCTATGTTTTTCATTTTGTTCTCAATTAAGCCACATAATTAAAATATACATGTTTACAAATTAGCAACATAAAAGATCAAAAAACAAATTAAAAATTTGTGTTTAAAGATAATTTAATTGACAATTTACACATTTTAACTCTTTGATGCAGGTATCTTGGGAGTTTAAAATTGGATATTGATAATAATAAAATATTAATTTGCAACTGTGAAAAAACTATGAAAATCGATGGTGATGGACTTTCAAAGGCCTGCTCATCAGATACAGTGTGCAACGTTTACAACAATCTATGTGGTTCAGAATTAAATGTTGTGCTTGATCAACTAAAAGAAACACAAAATTCTAAAAAAAATTTATTAATTGCTTGCACACAAGAACAAAAAACATTTGATGAATTAGCTGAAGAAAATAATTTTGAATCACCAAAAACTTTTAATATAAGAGAATTTGCCGGATGGTCAAAAGAAGGTGAGAAGTCAACGCCTAAAATAAGTTCTTTAATCCATTCATCACTAAAAAGAAACAAACAAACTCCTAGTTTAACACTAGAATCGTCAGGGAGATGTTTTGTTTATGTAGATAACAATAAGGGCGATAAAGCAATTGAAGTAGCGTTTGATTTTTGTAAAAAACTATCCTCTCATCTTGGTGTCACATTAATGGTAAGTAACATAAAAGATGATTTAATTTTAGAGCCTCAAAATTTTAAAATTACAAAAGGAACTATAAATAAAGCTCAAGGGTATTTCACACAATTTAAATTAGAAATAAATCATTTTGCAGAAAGCTTGCCAAGCAGTAAATCAACAATTAATTTTGGGGACTTTTATAATACAGTAGATACTGACTGTGACTTAATTATAGACCTAAGTGAAAACACACCTATGTTCACGGGCGCACATAAGCGCGATGGTTATTTTAGAGCAAGTACTAACAGCCCTTCCGATCTTTTTAATATTTATGCAAAAGTAATTGAAATGATTGGGCAATTTGAAAAACCTATTTATGTTGATTTTAATGAAAGTTTATGTGCGCATTCCCGAAATAGTATTACAGGATGTACTAAATGTTTAGATGTTTGCCCAGCTGGTGCGATCCAATCAATTGGAGATATGGTCTCAGTTGACCCTGGTATATGCGGTGGATGTGGCTTTTGTGGATCTGTATGTCCTTCAGGTGCAATTCAAACAGATTATCCAAGCCTAGATATCATTTTAGGTTCATTATCTGAACTAAAAACTCAATTTGTTTCTGCAGGTGGCAAAGACCCTGCTTTAATTCTTTTTGATACAAGCTTTGGTAAGGAAATGATCAGTTTAATAGCTAGGTTTGGAAAAGGATTACCTGCCAATGTCATACCCTATGAAATGCACTCTGTTGGAAGAGTTGGTCACGATCTTCTCGTTTCTTCATTCGCATTAGGCTTTAAAAAAATATTTATTCTTATTAACCCAAAAAATAGCGAGGAATATTCCTTTTTACCCAAACAAGTTGAAATAGCTAACTCTTTACTTTCTGGGATTGGCAAGAATGACAAAAAGTCAATATCGGTAATAGAAGAAACTGACCCAGAATTGGTAGAAAACAAAATTTATCAAACTACCGAATACACAAAAATCAAGCCCTCTCCTTTTACACCTCTAGGCGCACCTAGAGGAATTTTGCGAGCAGGTATCCAAGGACTGTCAAAAAGTAATAATAATAAAAATCCCATGATCCAGTTACCTGAAGGCTCGCCTTATGGAAAAGTTGATGTTAACCTTGATAGTTGCACTATATGCTTGTCTTGTGTAAGCGCCTGCCCTGCTGGAGCCCTTCAAGATAATCCTGATGCTCCTCAATTATTGTTTAGAGAAGATGCCTGTCTTCAATGTGGAATATGTGTGGCAACGTGTCCTGAGAAGGCAATTTCGTTAGTTCCTCAATTTAACCTTAACGACGAAGCAATGTCAGCAGAGGTCATTATTGAAGACAAACCCTTTGATTGTATTGAATGCGGTAAAACATTTGGAACCACCAAATCTATAGAACGAATTATAGATAAACTATCCTCTCATTCAATGTTCGAAGCTGAAGGTAGAACTGAAATGCTTAAAATGTGTGAAGACTGTAGAGTAGGAGCTATGTTTGCTCAAAAAGATAAAATGCTTAAAGCAAAAGAAAGACCTAAGCCAAGAACTACAGATGATTATTTGAACTAAGTTTTTATAGTAAATCCGCTAAAGGAAGATTTGTTAATAGATTTTGAGGTTTAAACTTTATTATTGATTTTTCTCCCATAGCCAACCCAACATAAACTGGCTTGCCTTGCATTGATTCTTTAAACCCCTCTTTAGCTTCAAGCTGAAACAAACATAAAATTTGTTTTAATCTTTCTTCGCTAACATCTAAACCTTCGTAGAGGTCATTTAAAATAGAAGTAGAATCACTATCTAAGCCTAAATGCCAAGACCATTTGTCATCTTCAATTTTTTGCATTGGTTGAACAGATACCTCAATTGATAAAAAGTGATAAATCCATTTCTCCATTACTCTTGCTAGAGCGTCTAACCCTGGCTTTGTATAGGCTAGATCAATAGACGTATCGAACTTATCTGATCTTTCCCAATAATTATCTGCAGAACTCTCTCTTAAAATATCAATATCCACCTCTAATTGATTTGAGCCTTTTTTATCAATATTTTTTTGTTCTGCTTGTAATTGAACTACAGCTTCATCGGCCACCATAATTTCGTCTTCAGCTATAGTTACAACTTGGGTTCTAAAAAATAATTCAGAAGCTCTTATCTGTAACGCAAATGAGTTTTCATTAAGAATATTTCTTAAAATAATTTGTACTAATTGATCAACAAAGAGAGGTGGAAAGTTAATAGGCTGACCTCTTGCAATAGCTAAATACGCTGCCTCCAAGGTAGGATAATTAGACAAAAACTCTCTAAACTTTAATATAACCTCGTAGTTAAAAACCACATCTTTATCTTTGATTGCTTCAAGATCTGTTTTCTCAAGCTTTATAAAAGGCGACTCAACCAACTTTTTATGCAGTGCTATTTCAGCTTCACAAGATTCGTCAATTGGAGCCACTTCAGGTCTATAAAAATAGGCTCTCATGAAGTCTTCTGTAGGAACAAGACAACCTGTTTGATCTTTATCTAAAAGATGCCATCCAGACGTTAACCAAAAGTCGTTTATTGTCATTATTTAACTTCCTCTTAAATTTTAATCTTCATCAACAACAGTCCATATTTTTTGTTCAGCACATGATTCTGCTTTTGGTAAAGTTCTAAAACGTTCCTTTATGCCTTCTTCTGACCATTCTCTTGAAACACTTAAAAGACTTCCTAATTCATGATCTTTACACAAATCACTCATAAAATTAATTTCTTCAGAAGCAGCTTTTTCTGCAATAGCTTTAGAAGGAGCTCCATAATGTTCTATAAAATATTGACCTACATTATGTTTTAACTTGATTAAATCATCTTCATTAACTTTTACAAGACTTACTAAGGTAGAATATCCAAAACTAGAACAGCCTATAAATCCATTAGAAAAAGCCTGCTTTACTTTACCTTTTAAATCTTGACTCTGAATATTACTAAAACTAAACGTCCCTACCAAAGCAAGCTCACCCTCTTCTGCAGCAACTGGAAAAATATTTAAATCTGATTTATCAAAGCGAATGGTTCTTGCAAACTTCATGTTAAATCAATGTCCCCAAATTGTTCAGAAATATCTACGGGCGACAAAAATAGTTCTTTTCCATTTGACTTTACAATAGCTAGACCATTTTCATCTAACCCAACCCAAGAAACTTCTTGACCATTTTTTAAAGAAATTAACTTAGTCTCTTCTCGTCTATTGTTCCATGCCTCACTAACTGGCTTGAAACCCTCATCTTCCCATTGACTTACCCATGCAAGAAAATGCCTAGACAAAGATTCTATAGCTCTTGTTCTAGAGACATACCCTCCCCCCTCATCAGCTAAAGAAGTTATATCTGCATTAATTTCGTGTTCACTAATTTCAATATTATTATTTAAACGTAATTTTAGACCCACCACCATCCAATCAGGAATGGACTTGTCATCAGTTGACGGCGCAACCTCAATTTTAACAAATCCAGCCTCACCTCGGTTTAAAAAAATAAATCCGGGAAAAGAATAAGTTACAGCTACTTCTGGAGGAGCAAGGGCGCCAATGGCATCTCCTGCAGCAACCATCAAAATATATAACATTTGATTACATTTAATTTTAGGCACTTCCGGCGATAGTATAATTGCAACTTCCACATATTCTGGATTTTCTGAATAAAGAACAGTTCCAGTTTCACTTTTTCCCGCTACGGCTATTGCTTTAGCAAACACGTCTACATCTTTAACTACTGGAATTGGAGTTAATATAGGAGGTAGTAGAGGTGGATCGTTTTCATTCGCTGGATCTGGTTCATAATATAAACTCATGATAATTCCTCTTCATTAAGCTTTATTGATTTAATAATGCTTTTTGCGATTAATCTATAATTCTTTGATTGAATCGATTCTGGCTCTGATATTATTATAGGAATGCCAGCATCAGAACTCTTACGAACATCTACAGAAATTGGAATTTCTCCTAATAATTCTATCTTTCTTTTCTTCGCTTCGGCTTTAACCCCACCTTCTCCAAAAATATGGTCAATCCTACCACAGTCAGGACAAGACCAGTAAGACATATTTTCTATCATTCCTAAAACAGGAACGTTTGCCTTTTGAAACATTGTTAGAGCTTTCACTACATCTAATAAGGCTATGTCTTGTGGAGTTGAAACAATAATAGCCCCAGCTAGATTAACTTGTTGTGCTAAAGAAATTTGTATGTCACCTGTTCCAGGTGGTAAGTCTATAACTATCACATCTAAATTGCCCCAGGCTACTGAATTTAGCATTTGAGTAAGAGCGGATTGAACCATTGGCCCTCGCCAGATCATAGCTGTATCATCCGGTACCAATAACCCCATAGACATCAAACTAATTCCATAATTTTGCATTGGAGCAACCATGTCGCCGCCAACAGATGCAGGTCTTCCGCTAACTCCCAACATTCTTGGCTGAGACGGACCGTAAACGTCTGCATCTAACAAGCCTACTTTATAACCTTCTAATTTTAGAGCTATGGCTATATTCGCTGATGTTGTGGATTTTCCAACTCCACCTTTACCTGATCCAATGGCAACAAATCTCTTAACATTACTTTCTAGAACTTTCTCAACTTTCTCTTCTTTTTCAGAGTCAAATGTCGAAGTTTTTTCCTTATTTTCATGAGCAGTCACTACTACTGTAGCACTAGTAACACCCTTAATATTTAAAACTGTTTCTTGTGCAAGTTTTCTTATAGGTTCCATAGAAGCACCTCTATGAACAGGCACTTCTAAAGTAACAGATACATTACTATCCTTGACGGTAATATTGTTAATTAAACCAAGAGAGACAATATCTTTAGACTGTGAAGGGTCTTCAATTTTTTTCAAAGCCTCATAGATCAAATCTTCGTTTATATTAGTCATTTTTTTTAGGAAGTAATAATGTTGAGTTAATAGTATGATTAAAATTTAGTTCTTCAATTTTTATCTGAGCTGTAATGTTTAATGAAGAATTTTCGCTTAATTCACCATCCTCAATTTTTTTATTAATCAAACTTTCCAATTCTTTATGTGTTGTAACTCCTAAGTTTTTTAAAAATTTCCTAAAACTTACCTCTGAATCTGTCATTTCAGACATATCTTTTTTATCTCTCATAATTTTTCTCCAATGATGACTAAATTAACTTAAATATTATTATAGTTTAGGATCAGCTAAATGCTCTCTTAACATATCAATAAATTGAGCTGACAAATGCTTGACATATTCTTCGTGATTATCAATTTGTATAACATTTTTTCCTACATGAGCTGAATAACGAGCCGCCGCATAAAGCATAATATATTTTAAGTCCGTCGACTTTACTGTTTTATTTTTAGTGTTTGCAAAAGTAATAAAATGATCAGCTAATTTTAAGAAGTTCTTACCGTCTAGGACAACTTGATCAGTTATTTTTTTATCTGAGCTTTCTGGTCGCTCATGCCATTTTGGTAAATCCATGATTATTCTATATCTCCCTTATAAAATAATAAACTAATTTTAAAATTTTAGATAGCATACAAATTTTCTTCTTTATTTAAAAATTGTTTCTTATTTATAAAATTTTAAAATAGAATAATATTTTTTGGGAGTATATGAAATGGAAGAACTTTGGAAACTTGACGCTTTTGAAATTTCAAAATTATTTAAAAAAAAAGATGTATCTGCAGTTGAAATTTGTCAACAAACAATCAATCACATTCAGAATACTAATCCAAAAATAAATGCTATTGTTGTTGATACTTTTGAGGAAGCAAAAAAGACAGCTAAACTACTTGATAAAAAGTTAGCTGAAAATGAAAACTTAGGTGACCTTGCTGGAGTTCCAGTAACTGTTAAAGTTAATACAGACCAAATAGGTTATGCTAGTACTAATGGTTTGAGAATACAAAAAAATCTTGTTGCAAAAGAAGATAGTCCAGTAGTTAAAAATTTAAAAAAATCTGACGCTCTTATTGTTGGCAGAACTAATACTCCTGCTTTTAGTATACATTGGTTTACAAGAAACAGCCTTCATGGACACACATTAAACCCTCACAACAAAACTATTACTCCTGGTGGATCTTCTGGAGGAGCTGCTGCTGCAACTGCTACTGGAATGGGAGCTATTGGTCATGGAACTGATATAGCTGGATCAATACGTTATCCAGCTTATGCGTGCGGAATCCATGGATTGAGGCCAAGTTTAGGGCGCGTTCCCATGATAAATTATACCACTCCAGACAGACATATAGGCGGACAAATAATGGCTGTTTCAGGACCATTGGCTCGTTCAATAAAGGATATAGAAATCGGACTAAAGGCAATGAGCCAAGAAAATTTTGACGATCCTTGGTGGACACCAATACCATTCTCATTTGATAAGCCTATAAAAAAAATAGCATTAATTACCGAAATTAAAGGGTTAAAGGTTGATCCTGTCGTCACTGAAGAATTAAAAAAGGTAGCAAAATGTTTAGAACAAACTGGCTGGATTATAGAGGAACCTGAAGCTCCAGATTTCTCAGAGGCTGCTAAATTTCAAGCTGCCTTATGGCTTGGTGAATTTAGAAGAACTGGAGGAGAAGCAATAAAAAAAGAAAATGATCCAGATGCGTGTTTTATATATGATCAAATGTCTAGAAGGTGCCCTGACACTAGCTTAGATAATTTTATGGACGCACTTCAACAAAGAGCTAAAATAAGTAGAGACTGGAATAAGTTTTTTGACAAATATCCTTTGATACTCTGTCCTATTACTGGAGATTTACCTTTTCCAGACTTAAAGGACCTTGAATCACCATCTTCATTTGATTTAGTTTTTGATTCTATGCTTCCACAAATTGCTCCCCCTTATTTAGGTCTACCAGGATTATCTTTTGCAACTGGAAAAACGGAAAATAATATTCCATTAGGGGTCCAATTTATTTCAAGAAAATTCAGAGAAGATGTTTTATTAAACGTAGGATATGAGTTGGAAAATCATTTTTCACCAATAAAACCTGTAATTCCTAATTACTGATGATAATCATAAAATAATTATTGATAATTCAATTTATAATATTATAGATTTTAATATGATTAAATTTATTTAGAATTTTATATGTTAAAAACAAATATTAAAATTACATATGCTGAGTCTTGGTTACCAATACATCATAGGCTTTTGATACATACCGTAGAATTCCTATCTGCAAGAATTTCTCTAGAAAAACGATATAAAAATTTTATTACTTTATCTCACAATAAAAGAGGAACGGATTTATGGAGACATGCATTAAATTCAATGGGGATCCAAACGCCTAAGCTAGACCCTTTGCCTAAAAGGAGTAAATCAAAAGGATTAATTATAGCTGCAAATCATCCATTTGGAGTGGCTGACGGAGTTTTTTTATCTTGGTTTGCATCAACTGTTGATGAAAACTTTAAGGTTATAGCTCATGGAGTTCTTCAACGCGAACCAACCCTTGCAAGTAACATTCTTCCAATAGATTTTAGTAACAGAAAAAATGCCATGCGAGATAATGTTGTCACTAGAAAAACAGCTATAAAAACACTTAAAGATGGAGGCGTTATAGCTATTTTTCCTGCAGGCGGCGTTGCCTGGTCAAGAAAAAAAGGCTTACCTGTTCAAGAAGATGATTGGAAACCAATGCTTGGAAAATTGATAAATGATTCGAATTGTGACGTAATAATTACTAAGTTTGAAGGACAAAACTCTAAGGTTTTTCAATTTGCATCTAGAATTCATCAAACAATAAAACAAAGCTTATACTTGTATGAAATCAAAAAAAGCCTAGACAAACCTATGAAATTTAAAGTCTTGGAATATTTTAAAAATCAATCTTTACCTAAATTAAATGACAAAGAACTATCTATTTATCTTCAAAAAAAATTGAACAAAGCTAATTAATTATTAAATAATTTACCACCTTTTTTGGATAGTTCTGGCGGTGCTGTTGGTCTTTTTAAAAAGGTATCAACGTCATTAACATCTAAAAAGTTATTACCTGCTTTAATTATCTCTTCGTTCTTTAGCTTTTTTAGTGGTGTATATTTTGGATGATGATGGTCTATAAACGGATTATTTCTAGCTGCATTATAACAACACAACAATGTCCAGCGTCTGTTCGGAGAATTATTTTTATCTGATCTGTGAAGAGTATTACAATGGAAAAACAAAGCATCTCCCGGATCCATTTCACAATAAACTAATTCTAGGTGTTTTTTTGCTTCATCAACTCTTTTTAGATCAACCCCAACTTGACCACTTTCAAGCAATGCATGATCAATTCTACCTAAATTATTTGATCCAGACAAAACTTGCAGACAACCATTTTCTTTTGTGCATTTATCTAATGCAATCATGACAGTTGCCATGAGAGGAAAAAGACAACCATTATTATACCAGTAACCATAATCTTGGTGCCACTCCCATGCGCCTCCTTCAAAAGGTTCTTTTGCCGTAATTTTTGAGTGATAGTGGTAGACTTCTCCGCCGAGCAATTCTTCCATGGTATCAACGATTTTTTCTGATCTTGCTGTTACACCATATATACTATCATCGGGATGATTCCATGCCATCATTTTAGTACTTAAGCCTTCAGAGTCTTTTCGATCATATAAATGTTCTCTTATAGCTGGATCTTGGGTTGAGGCATTTTGTAAAAGTTGCGTTTCCTTTTTATTAAAAAAATCTTTAACAATTACATAACCGTTTTTATGAAAGTTATCAGTTTCCAACTTGTTTAGAACAGATGCCATTTTATCTCCTCAAGAAATTAATTTAATTTTAAGATATTCTTTTTAAGTTATGCCAATTAATATAACTTTTTTTAACATCAGCTTCACAAGTAAAAACCTCAAAAACTTCTTGTAAAAAAGTTACAAGATTTTTACTCATGACCTTTTGATTTCTTAAATTATATTTATTCTTTAAAAGCTCCACCCAGATGGTCATTGCGCTATGTGTTACTGCTATTGGAATTGGGTCAATATTCGTAATAGTTTCACTTTTAAAGTCTTTATTTAATTTCATAACTAATTTTTTAAAATCTTTTTGTAAATCAATTAGTTTATGTGACATAATTTGCGTTGAACCATCAAGACTTTCTTTAGTATTAGGTTCTTTCTCCCATTTTCTATCTAACAGTTCTCTTATAGGTTTTGGAATTTTCTTTATTTTAAGATTTAAATTTTCAAAATCTGAAACTATATTATTTAACAATGAGATACTTTGATCATTATTATTAATATTAAACTTTTCGCCAGACTTATAAACATTATAAATTAAATACATTCTTCTAGAACTTTCAATTAGTTCAGTTAAAGTTAGCTTAACAAACACACTTTTCTTAGCTCTTTTAATTACCGACCTTAATTCGGATTCTATTTGTTCTTGTTTTTTCATAAAAATCTTAACTACATTTTGTCAATTTTTTTAATACAATTATATAATGTGTTCTTCATACACATTTTATACAATTCTTTAGTTTTATAACGTTCTTCATCGCTCATTTTCTTTTCTAACATTACAATATTTTGTCTTGCACCATTTATGTTAAGATCTTCTGCAAAACGCCACCATAGATGAGCCTTAGTGTAATCTTTATCAACACCTTGTCCTTGATAGTACATATTTCCTAACAGCAATCTCGACATAGGATGGCCCTCTAATGAAGCGTATTTAAAAGACCTAAGAGCTAATTTATAATTTTGTTTAACACCTAAACCTTTATAATATGAATGGCCTAGTGCATAATTTGCTAAAACATTTCCTTGATTTGAAGATAGAAAAAACCATCCAAATGCTTCATTATGATTTACAGGAACACCTAGACCTTTTTTATACATAACACCTAAATTATACTGAGCTTTATCATCACCTAAATTAGCATGATAACTTAAATAATATAGAGCTTTCTTGTACTCTTTGTTTTCTAATGCTTGATAACCTCTTAGATTATCATTTGCCATAGTTAGAGAACTAAAATTAAATATAATTACAAAAATTAGTTTTATCATTTTAAATTTCACTTTTATAAGGTCTTAACTTATAATTATTTAACTACCTTTTAAAAATCAGAACAAGTAGTTTTACCTTATATTTTTTAAATTACTTAATTAACTAATAATATATATAAAATCGATATTAGAATATGGATCCAATAGTGTCCTTTATTAAAACTTTAGATAAGATTTCAAACAATATTCCATCATCGCTATTCGCAATTAGTTTGATGATTATATCAGGTTTATTTTTTGTCCTGATGCATAGTGCAGTGAAGTATTTGTCAAAAGAAGTTCATATTTTTGAAATCGCTTTTTTTAGATGTGCTTTGGTAATATTTGTTTTAGCACCAATTATTTTTCAACAAGGAAAAAAAATTTTTAAAACTAAGCAACCTAAAGTTCAGTTTCTAAGAATTACTACAAACTCCGTTGCTATGTTATGTTTTTTTTATGGAATTTCTACTACTCCTTTAGCCCAATTAACAACATTAGGTTTTACAGTACCAATTTTTGCTACAATTCTTGCTGTTATCTTTATGAAAGAAAAAATTAGATTAAGAAGAACAACAGCTTTAATTGTTGGCTTTATTGGAACAATAATAGTTATGCGGCCTGACATTTCAATTGAGTTAGGAGCATTATTAATAATTTTTTCATCTTTTTTATGGTCAATTTGTCTTATATTTATAAAAAAGCTAACAGAGACTGATAGCGCTGTGACAATATCACTTTACTTTGGGATTGGTATGATACCAGCTACTTTTGCTCTAGCTTTGCCAGTTTTAGAGATGATTGATCTTAGACAATTTATTATCCTTATTTTTATAGCTGTTACAGGAACTTTAGCTCAAACAATTATGAACTCAGCGCTGGAAAAAGGGGAGCTAGCATTACTTCTTCCATTTGATTTTTTGAGGTTAATTTGGTCTGTATTAATTGGTTATGCATTATTTTCTGAAGAGCCCACTATAACACTTTGGCTAGGCGGTTTTCTAATTATAGGTTCAACTTCTTATATTGCTTGGAGAGAAGCAACCCTTAAAAAGGTGGATGAAAAATTATGATTGTAAATAAATTTTATCAAATTATAAAGCTGATTCTCCGCCATGGTCTGCTGACCATTTTGTAGGATTATTTAAAAAACTCTCCACTTCACCAATCGCACTATTATCAAAATAATTAAATTCCTTAGCTACTTTCAAAACGTCCCACCAAGTTGCCAACGAATGCATTTGTAAACCTATTTTATCTAATGCTATTTTTGTTTGGGGAAAAATATCATAATAAAAAACAACAAATGTATGATCTACCTTTGCACCGGCTTCTCTTAAAGCTTCACAAAACTTAATTTTACTATTCCCATCTGTTGTCAAATCTTCTACTAAAAGTATTTGAGAATCATTTTGAAAATCCCCCTCAATTAAAGCATTTCGTCCAAACCCTTTTGGTTTTTTTCTTACATACTGCATAGGAAGCATTAGCCTATCAGCTATCCAAGCAGCAAAAGGAATACCAGCTGTCTCTCCGCCGGCAATAGAATCAATAGTTTCAAAGCCTATATTTTGTGTAATAACTGAGGCTGAGAAATCCATTAAGGTATTACGAACTCGTGGGTATGAAATTAATTTTCTACAATCAATATAAACTGGGCTTGCCCAACCTGAAGTAAACTTAAATGGTTCATTAGAACTAAATCTAACAGCCTCCACTTCAATTAACATTTTAGCGGTTAATTTTGCAATGCTCTCTTTATCTAAAAAACTTGTTTGAAACATTTTTTATTTCATCCTCAAATAATGTATCTTTAATATGAAGTAACACCTTGGTATATTTTAATAAAGTGTATTTTTGTTATATTACTTATGAAGTAAAACTTTTATTCTAACGAATAAAGGTAAATTTATTCTCGTCAGATTTTTCAGAAATATAATTATAACCATTCAAATTAAATTGCTTTAAATCTTTAGGGTCAAGCAACCGATTTTGAATAATATAACGTGCCATTAGCCCACGAGCATTTTTTGCGTAAAAACTAACAATTTTTTCTTTACCTTCTTTACGCTCCATGAAAACTGGGGTAACGACTCTCAATGATAAAGAATCAGGTTTAATGGCGTTAAAATACTCATTAGATGCACAATTAACTAATATTTTTGCATTTATATCTTTTCCATATTCATTCAGATTTTCAGTTATTTTATTATCCCAATATTCATAAAGAGAACTTCCATGAACACCCTTTAGCTTGCTGCCCATCTCAAGACGGTATGGTTCTATAGAATCTAAGGGTCTTAGCAATCCATATAAACCAGATAAAATCCTTAAATGTTTTTGAGCCCATTCAATGTCACTTTTACTCATTGTTTTAATATCTAGGCCTTTATAAGTATCTCCCGCAAATGCAAACGCTGCTGCTATTTTATCTTGCTTTCCAAAATCTTGAAATCTATCTCTGTTTAATTCTGCTAATTTTGGGCTAATATCCATAAGTTTCTGGAGATCATCAGCTGATAAATTACGCGCAATGTCAACTAACTCGCCTACGTTCTTAGAAAAAAAAGGTTGCGTTTCTGTAAATTCATTAACTGATTTCATATTTAGTTTTTTTGCAGGTGAAACAACAACTAGCATTTTTATCTCCTTAGTGTAGGCATTTAAAATTAATGCATTTTCCAATAAAAGTCTAGGTGATGATTTTAATCATAATAAATTTAATGCATTATAAATTATGTGCTAGATAATTCATAAATTATTAAACTTTATAATGTTGTTTTAGAAATGAATTTTCTTTTTTCACAAAAAATTGTACCGGTAATTCTTTTAATATTATTAGTTTTAGTTTGGAGTTCTGTTTGGTCTTTATTTAGGGTTGCTATGGAAGTCATTCCCCCTTTAAGTTTTAGAGTTATTATTGGATTACCTGCTTTCATATTATTATTATTCCTTGGTTTTAAAAAAATGAAAACAGTCAATATTCCTTCAAATGAATGGAAACCTCTTCTGTTAATTAGTTTTTTTAATGTAACATTGTGGCAAGTGCTTATGTTATATGGAATTGGAATGCTTGGTGGCGGCAGAGCTGCAGTCTTAACCTATACTATGCCGATTTGGGCTACTATTTTTGCATCTATGTTTGGTTACGAAAAGATTAATACTTCTATAATTATTTCATTATTTTTTGGAATGTTTGGTATATTTTTTCTGTCTATTGAAATAAATATTTTTGAAAATATCTTTGGCTTTTTAATAACGCTCTCTGCAGGCTTAAGTTGGGCAATAGGCACAATGATTGTAAAATATGGAGGTATTAAGTCAGATGGTTTAATTGTAGCAGGTTGGCAACAAATAATTGGCATACTACCTATTATACCTTTTGCATTCTACTTTGATTTGAATAACTTTGGATCGATTGAGCTTAGACATATTCTAGTCATTATATTTGGAATTTTTTTATCAAGCGCTTATACATATTGGGCTTATTTTACAGTTTTACAAAAATTTTCAGTCAATATTACATCTATTTCTGTAATGGCTGTTCCAGTTTTAGCTATTTTAATTGATTATATTATCGTTGATGTTGTGTTTTCCCTGTTTGATTTTATAGCTTTAATTTTTATAGTTACAGGTATTTTTGTGGCTGCTAAAAAACCATTTAATAATAATAATTAATACCCATACTTACTTTTAGGAATATTCTACTATCTTATCTATAAATAACTTGCCATACTTTTCGAACTTTGTTGTCCCTACACCGTCAATTTTAAGCATATCTGTCTGATTGTAAGGTTTAGTTTGTGACATTTGTATAAGAGAAATATCATGAAATATAGTATAAGCTGGTAAGTTCTTCTCTTGGGCAATCTTAAGTCTAAGGGCCTTAAGAGCTTTAAGTAAATTTACACTTTCATTTGATATATCTTTATTTTCATATCTAATATTTTTTGTTAATTTTTTTTCTAATTTTACCAATATATCTTTATAAAAAAAACTTGTATTATTCTTTAATACTTCAACACCAATATTAGTTATTTGAACCGCACCGTATCTTTGAAAATTTATTTGCAGGTGTCCATTCGCTAGTAATTGTCTTAAGAATGATTGCCAAAAGTTCTTTGATTTATCTTTACCAATTCCATAAACAGATAAGTTTTGGTGCCCTCTTTCAATAATTTTTTTATCCTCTGATCCCCTAATAACATTTATAACATGAGCCTGACCAAAATATTGGCCAGTCTTATAAATTGTCGACAACAATTTTTGGGCTAGGACTGTTCCGTCAATTAATTTAGGAGGATTTAAACAGTTGTCACAATTATTACAACTCTCAGAAAAATCATCAAAATAAGCTAATAAAACTTTTCTTCTACACTCAGGTGTTTCGGCGTAAGATAATAAATAATCTAATCTTTTATTTTCCCTTAATTTATGCTCATTATCTGCATTACTCTCTTCTACCATCTTTCTTCTAATTACTAAATCGTCTAAACCATAAATTAGTAATGTATTAGCAGGTTTCCCATCACGACCTGCCCTTCCAATTTCTTGATAATAAGCCTCCATACTTCCAGGAAGATTTAAATGAACAACAAATCTAATATCGGGTTTATCTATTCCCATGCCAAATGCAATTGTAGCAACAACAATATGAGCATTAACTGTCATAAATATATTTTGAACGTTTTTTCTAACTGACGCATCTAAACCAGCATGATAAGCACTGGCATAGAAACCTTTTTCAATTAAAAAAGCAGAAACCTCTTCGGTTTTGTTTCTTGATAAACAGTATATTATTCCAGATTGACCTTTTCTAGAATTTAAGAAATCAATTATTTGTAATTTCCAGTTTGTTTTTTGGTAAACAGAAAGACTTAAATTTGGCCTATCAAATCCTTTAACAAATACTTTGGGGTCATTATCAAAAATTTTATTTATAATATCTAATCTTGTAGATTTATCTGCTGTTGCAGTAAAACCAACAATGTTGCTATTTGGGAAAATTTTTTTTAATTGTGATAATTTCTCGTAGTCTGGCCTAAAACTTTGACCCCATTTTGACACACAATGTATCTCATCAATGACAAACAAACCAATTTCAAATGATTTTAAATTATTGATCATATGATCAGTCATTAGTCTTTCAGGTGAAATATAGATAATATTAGATTTACCATTTTTAAAATTATTCCATGAGGAAGTTAGTTCTTCTCTAGATTGGTTTGAATGCAGTTGTTCAACATTTACACCACATTCTTTTAAGCTGGAAACTTGATCTTCAATAAGAGCAATCAGTGGCGCTATAACTATGGTTTTTTTTTTAGATATTACGGCTGGTAATTGATAACAAAGTGATTTGCCTGCACCTGTAGGCATTATAGCAAGTGTCTGTTTTTTGCTTAAAATGTTTTCAACTATTTCTTTTTGCCCATATCTATAATTTGAAAAACCAAAAACATTCTTTAATATTTCAATCGCTTTTTCATTTAGTTGTAAAGAGTTCATAAATTTATAAAAAGTTTTTTAAAAGATTAACGCATAAAATATTAAAATTAAATACTGTGTTTGTTGGCGGAGAGGAAGGGATTCGAACCCTTGAGAGGCGTTAACCCCAACACGCTTTCCAGGCGTGCGCCTTAAACCGCTCGGCCACCCCTCCAAAAAATTAGGACTTTACAACAACAAATTTTTGCTAGCAAGCTAATATAAAGTATTATTTTATTGAAATAATAATTATAACTTTCTAATAAAGTAATTGAAATATATTTTAGGAACTAAATTTGATAATTGGAAGAATATTAATACTCCTAGGAGTCTGCTTTTTCTTACTGACCTTGATAAGCAATTATTTTGACATTGCATTACAATTCAATAATAAGTTGGAAATAACTCAATTAGGTCAACTTTGGTTTTATTTTTCACCAAGCACTCTGCAACTTACTGAAGCTATAATAAGCAGATATATAGACCCATGCTCTGCCCTCGATGTATTAAATTGCTCTGGGTTCATTTGGCATCCTTTTATAACATTTATTTTGTCTTTACCTGCCGCACTTGTTTTAGCTATATTAAGCTTTTTATTTATGGCATTTGGATTAAGAAAATCTAGAAGGACTAAAAATTTCAATAAAAATAAAACAAACGAGCTGAATAAATTTAATTAATTATCTCCCATCTTAAGTGCTTCAAAAAATGCATTTTGAGGTATTTCAACTTTTCCAAATTGTCGCATTCTTTTTTTACCTGCTTTTTGCTTTTCAAGAAGTTTCTTTTTACGTGTAATATCACCCCCATAGCATTTTGCTGTAACATCTTTCCTCATAGGTGCTATAGTTTCTCTAGCAATTACTTTACCTCCAATTGCAGCTTGTAATGCAACTTTAAATAACTGCCTAGGTATTAAGTCTTTTAATCTTGTGCATATAGCACGCCCTCTGTTTTCAGCTTGGTCTCTATGACTAATCATCGCTAAAGCATCAACAGGTTCTCCATTAACTAAAATTGATACACGTACAAGATTACCTTGCTTGTAACTATCTATTTGATAATCAAAACTAGCATAACCCGACGTCATACTTTTTAATTTGTCGTAAAAATCAAATACCACCTCATTTAATGGTAATTTATAGACTATCATTGCTCGAGTGCCAGCATAGGTAAGATCTATTTGTTCTCCTCTTCTCTCGGTGCATAAAGTCAAAACAGACCCAACATATTCATCCGGCACCATAATAGTGGCTTTAATCCAAGGTTCTTCTATAAAATTGATATGGTTTATATCTGGTAAATCTGCTGGGTTATGAAGTAAAACATTTGTTTCATCAGTTTTTTGAACTTTATAGACTACTGAAGGTGCCGTTGAGATTAATTCTAAGTCAAATTCTCTAGTTAATCTTTCCCTAATAATTTCCATATGTAACAAGCCTAAAAAACCACATCTGAATCCAAAACCTAAAGCAGCAGAGGTTTCTGCTTCATAACTGAAAGATGCGTCATTTAAAGATAATTTACTAAGAGCCTCTCTGAGATCAGAAAATTGAGCATTGTCCATTGGGAAAAGTCCACAAAAAACAACAGGTACAGACGGCTTAAAACCTGGCAACATTGTTTCGATTGGATTTCTTTCATCTGTTATAGTATCTCCAACTTTACAGTCTGCTACAGTTTTAACTGATGCGGTTATAAATCCAATTTCTCCTGGTCCAAGAATGTCCACATCTAAGATTTTTGGCGTAAATATTCCCAATTTTTCAATTGTATGTGACACTTTAGTAGACATAAAACGAATTTTTTGACCTTTTTTTAAACTTCCCTGCACTACTCTTACTAATGTTAAAACGCCAAGATATGGGTCATACCAACTATCTATAAGAAGTGCTTGAAGAGGAGCGTTTATATTACCTTCTGGAGGTGAAAGTTTTTCTACAAGAGAGGCTAAAACTTCTTTTATACCTTGACCTGTCTTTGCAGATACCTCAATACCCTCTTCTCCAGGTAAACCTATTACATCTTCAATTTGTTTTCTAATTCTTTCAGGCTCAGATGCGGGTAAATCTATTTTATTAAGAACTGTTACAATTTCGTGATTCACTTCAATAGCTTGGTATACATTAGCAAGTGTTTGTGCTTCAACACCTTGAGAGGAATCAACAACTAAAAGAGAGCCTTCACATGCTGACAAAGATCTAGAAACTTCATAAGCAAAATCAACATGACCAGGAGTATCCATTAAATTCAATGTATAAGTCTTATTATCTGTATGTTTATATAACAACCTTACTGTTTGAGCCTTAATTGTTATACCTCTCTCTCTTTCTATATCCATATTATCGAGAACTTGCTCTTTCATATCTCTTTCAGCAAGCCCCTTACATTCTTGAATAAGTCTATCAGCAAGTGTTGATTTTCCATGATCAATGTGAGCTATGATTGAAAAGTTTCTTATTAGATTAGTGTCTGTCATTAATATCCTACAAAATGATTTTTAATTATAAACATTTTACTGCAAAGTAGTTTCTAATATGGTAATTTGCAATATTAAAAATGTTTTAATATTTGTTAAAACTTGACTAAATAAATACTCAATTGATAAAGTCTAAATATTATGAAATTAAAATATAATTCACATCCTGCAATGGTTTTAAATTTATTAAGTAACCCGTACTCTGCGGAGTACGGGATAGTTGGCTTATTAATTAATTAAACTTAAGTTTTGAACTTAGTAAAAGGTAAAGAATTATGAATAATAACTATAATAAATACAATCCATACCCACCAATCAATATTCCAAATAGGCAATGGCCGAACAAAACGATATCCAAAGCTCCTACTTGGTGTTCAGTAGATTTAAGAGACGGCAATCAAGCGCTTGTAGAGCCTATGGATGCCTCAAGAAAAATGAAAATGTTTAAACAATTAATTCAAATGGGCTTTAAAGAAATTGAAATTGGTTTCCCCTCTGCATCTGAAACTGATTATAATTTTGTAAGAGAATTAATTTTAAATAATCATATTCCTTCAGACGTGACTGTTCAAGTACTAACTCAATCAAGAAAAGTACTCATTGATAAAACTATAGAGAGTCTAAAAGGATGTCATAAAGCTATTATACACCTCTATAACTCCACAAGTACCTTACAAAGAGAAATAGTTTTCAAAGAAACTATGGATGGAGTAAAAAAAATTGCTACAGATGGTGCTAAAATAATTGTTGACCAATTGTCTAAATTGAATGACTCAGATATTAGATTACAATATTCACCCGAGAGTTTTACAGGAACTGAGTTACCTTACGCACTTGAGGTTTGTGAAGCAGTTTTAGATGTTTGGAATGCAACTGAAGACAAACCAGTTATAATTAACCTTCCCGCAACTGTAGAAATGTCTACTCCTAACATCCACGCAGATCAAATTGAATGGATGGGAAATAGCTTTTCAAATAGAAATTCTGTTATTTTATCTCTTCATCCTCATAATGATAGAGGAACAGCTATAGCTGCAACAGAATTAGCCTTAATGGCAGGGGCAGATAGAGTTGAGGGGACTTTATTTGGTAATGGTGAAAGAACTGGAAATGTGGACCTTGTTACTCTTGGTCTGAATTTATTTACTCAAGGAATAAATCCTAATTTGGATTTTAGCCAAATAAATAATTTGATTGAAACGGCAGAGTTTTGTAACAGGCTTCCTGTGCATGAACGTCATCCATACGCAGGATCTTTGGTTCATACTGCATTTTCAGGCAGTCATCAAGACGCAATTAGAAAGGGTATGGATGCAATAGAGAAAGCCAATAGTGATAAATGGTCTGTTCCATATCTTCCTATAGACCCCGCTGATATTGGTCGTGACTATGAAGCTATAATAAGAGTAAACAGCCAATCTGGTAAAGGCGGAACTGCTTGGATACTTGAGAACGACCATCAAATACGATTACCTAAAGGTGCAGAAGTTGAGTTATCTTCAAAAATACAAAAGATTGCAGATACAAGTGGTAATGAAATTACAAGTGATATAATCTGGAAAACTTTTTCAGAAAATTTTATCATAGACGGACCTTTTACTTTAATTGATTTTAATGTTGAAGGCGCAAATAGAGAATCTAATTTAGAAATCATTAACACTAAAATTAAATATAAAAATAAAATTTATGAATTTTCATCTCAAGGTAATGGTCCAATTTCGGCATTTGTTAATGGAATACGCGAAAATTTTGATTTACAATTTACGTTAGAAGATTTTGGCCAAAATACTAGAAGCGCAACATCTAAAGCTGAAGCTGCTGCTTATGTAGAGTTAAAAATTGAAAATGGTCAAAGATCTATTTTTGGATGCGGCATTAATACTAGCATAACTCTAGCACCAATACTCGCAGTAATAAGTGCTTTAAATAAGTTTAAAGATTAAATTTATATTATGAAAAATGAAAATATATTTCTTAATAACAGAGCTGTTTTAAAAATTTCAGGTCCTAATTATTTAACTTTTTTAAACAATATTTTAACCTCTGATATTACTAAAATAAAATCAAAAGAAGTAGCGCCTAGTGCATTATTATCTCCACAAGGTCGTATTTTATTTGATATTTTAATTAGCTTAGGTCCTATAAAAAAGATAGATGATTTAGGTTATATTTTAATTGAATGTGAAGTTACACAAGTAGACGATTTATTTAAGAAAATTGCTATTTATAACTTAAGAAAAGAAGTTATTATTGAAAAAACTAAATATAAAGTTTTTGTAACAAAAAATCCTAAAAATCACCTCCATTCTTTGATTGATAAGAGATTTTTTGAAACAAGTATAGGAAGATTCTATAAAGATATCGAAATTGAAAATATAGATTTAGAATGTAATGTAACTTCTAGTAAGGATATAAATTGGTATAATTCATTAAGATATATAAATTGTATTCCTGAGGGACCGAAAGAAATTATACCTAATGTTTCTCTCCCTTTAGAAATCAACCTAGATTTATTAGGTGGCATTAGTTTTGAAAAAGGTTGTTTTATAGGCCAAGAAGTTAATGCAAGAGTAAAGTGGAAAGGATTAGTTAAAAAAAAATATGTGCCTATAATTATAGAAAACGAAGATTTATCAATCACACATTATAATATAGATAATGAGAATAAAATTTTTTTAAAAGATATTGAAATTGGTAAAATTATGTCACTCGCATACGATAAAATTGTTAATAAGTATTTTGGAATAGCTATTATAAAATTAGTTCATCTATATAATTTTGAAGAAAACTCCGATTTGGAATGTTATCATGAAGAATCGAAGATCAAAATTAGATTTCCTCAATACTTATTACCGCTCCCAAAAAAATCATAAATTTCTTAGATTGACAAAGTTAAGGTTTCAAATTAATCAATATTCCACTTATCTAATCAAAATTATTCTTACTCAAAACATAGTTTATGTTATTGTATAGATGTTATTTTTTGTGTTAAATTTTAACTAAATTAATTGGAGTCATATAAAATGTCATCACTTCTAATGCCTAAAGCAACAGCTGTATGGTTAATAGACAATACAGCCTTAACATTTGAACAAATTGCAGAGTTTTGTGGCCTACACTTACTTGAGGTTCAGGCAATTGCTGATGGCGACGTAAGTCAAGGTATATTAGGATTTGATCCAGTTTTGAATGGACAATTGACCCAAGAAAACATAGATGAATGTTGTAATGACAGTAGTCTGTTTTTAACAAAATCTTCTTCGTCATTGCCAGATACAAAGGCCAAATCCAAAGGACCTAAGTATATACCGCTAGCAAGAAGAGGTGACAAACCAGACGCAATTGCATGGATAGTAAAAAATCATCCCGAGGTAAAGAATAGTCAAATTTCAAAACTTATTGGCACAACAAAAGATACAATTGAAAAAATCAGAACAAGAAGCCATTGGAATATTTCAAATATAACTGCTAAGCATCCTGTATTATTAACTCTTTGCTCTCAAGAAGATTTAGAAAATGCAATCATAAAAGCAGGTGGTAAAATAGAGACTGACGAAGATAACAGTTTTTCTACTAGTAACTAGAAAAAAATTTTAGTTATAATGTGAATTAGAATTTACTATGTATACAATATATTTATTTAGAGACTAATTATGGATAATGAAAATATCATCCCACTGGTAGCTTTAATTATGGGAAGCCAAAGTGATTGGGAAACAATGAAGTTTTCGGAGGACACATTATTAACACTTAAAATACCATTTATTACAAAAATTATTTCAGCACATAGAACTCCTGAAAGAATGTATAAGTTTGCTAGTGAATCTGAAAATAATAAAATTCAAATTATTATTGCAGGCGCCGGTGGCGCTGCGCACCTACCTGGTATGGTTGCTTCACACACAAACGTTCCAGTCATAGGAGTTCCTATTGAATCTTCATCTCTAAAAGGTATGGATAGTTTACTTTCAATAGTTCAAATGCCTGGAGGAGTTCCTGTCGCTACCATGTCTATAGGAAAGGCAGGAGCAATTAATGCAGCTATTTATGCAGCTAAAATACTGAGTTTATCAAATGTTATTATTAAAAATACATTAAACGAATGGATTTTAACGCAAACAAATAAAGTTCCCATTACCCCTAATAAAAATAATGATTAACAAAAACCTACCTATATTACCAAATGAGAAAAATGTTATAGGCATCCTTGGAGGAGGACAACTAGGTAAATTAATAGCTCTATCTGCTTCCAAATCTGGATACAAAACCCATTTGTATTGTCCTAGAGGCGATAACCCTGCTGAGATGGTTGTTGATAAGGTTACTAATGGAGAATGGAATGACTTTGAGAAGTTAGTTCAATTTTCAGAAGATGTTGCTTGCGCAACTTCTGAATTTGAAAATATTCCTTCTAAAACATTAGAACTTCTGTCTGGAAATACAAATGTAATACCCAGCAATATTGTTTTTAGATGCGCTCAAATAAGATCAAAAGAAAAAGAAATGGCTTTGAAGTCAGGGTTTAATACGCCTAAGTGGTTTCTTATAAAAAACACAGATGATTTGATAACAGCAACTCAATCCCTTGGTAATAAAGCCATTTTAAAAACCAATTCATTTGGATATGATGGAAAAGGGCAATTTAGAATTAATAGCAACAGTAATCTATTTGAAATATGGGAAAAACTAGGAGCAGTTGAATGTGTATTAGAAGAGCTATTAGATTTTAAAAGAGAGATTTCTATTATGTATTTTAAAAGCACGGATAATAGTGATGGTTTTTTTCCTCTTTCAGAAAATTTTCATGAAAATGGTATTCTAAAGAAGACTATTGCACCAGCCATTTTAAATGATGCCATTAAAGATGAGCTAAAACTTAAAACAAAAAAGTTGTCTGAGAACCTAAATTTCTATGGTATCCTTGCCATTGAGTTATTTGAACTTGTTGATGGAAGTATTATTTTTAATGAGATAGCACCTCGGCCTCATAACTCGTTCCATTGGACCCTAGATGGCTGTGAGAACAGTCAATTTGATATTTTAATAAGAACTATTTGTGGATTGCCTGTTAAAGACGTCAAGTGTAATACTAGGTGGGAGATGAAAAATATAATAGGCGATGACGCAAATAATTTAAATGAAATATACAGCAATCAAAATTATTTATTAAATTTGTATGGTAAAAAAAACATTAAGCCTGGAAGAAAAATGGGACATTATAACAGACAAATTATTTAATTTTTTTGTTTACAAAAATCAAACGGAACATCTTGATAAACTTCATTTATAAAGTTCGTAAATAATAAAAAAGCATATGGACGCCATCTATTTATTGGCTCTTTTGTAGTATCATCATTAGGAAAATAATTTACTGGAACTGATATATCAATTTTTGCAGATTTGTCTCTAACAAACTCATCCTTTAAAGTTATTGCATCATATTCTAAATGGTTAAATATAAATAAATCTTTTGTTTGTGGACACCTAACCATACCAATACCAGAAACTTTAGAAAAAGCTAAAACTTCTAGTCCAGCATTTAAAATTTCACTTTCCTTATTTTCAGTAAAACGAGAAACAGGCATTGGAAACCTATCAATAAAACCATGCATTAACCTATAATTTTTTTCTTGATTCAAATTATGATCATACACTCCAAATAATTTATTTTTAATTGAATGTTTTTCAATATTATGAAGAGCTTTCAATAAAGCTTGTGCTCCCCAACATATTCCTATTTTTCTAAAAACGTTTGTTGAAGACCATGCAATAATTTTTTTTAATTCATCCCAATATTTTACTTGTTCAAAAGGAATAGTCTCAACTGGGGCCCCAGTAATTATTAAGACGTCATAGAAATTATCTTTAACATCATCGAGATTTTTATAAAATGCTAAGAGATGATCTTTCTCGGTATTTTTGGGGGAGTATGTTTCTGTAGTCATTAGAGTTAATTCAATTTGCAAAGGAGACGCTCCAAGAATTCTTGCAAATTGAACTTCCGTTTGAAGTTTATGAGGCATTAAGTTTAGTAACAAAAATTTTAATGGTCTAATATCTTGTTTTTCTGCACTACTACTATCTATAACGTCCACAGATTCTTTTAGAAGCTCTTTTCTTGCGGGTAAACTATCATGAATTTTTATCGGCATATTGTGTTATCGCTTTAAATCAAAATGGTTTACTGAAAGTTGAATTCTTCATTTGATTTAATTTTTTAATAATATCAAATACAGATTTAATATTAATAGTATTTTTAGTGTTTTTTAAATTAGAAGAAAAACTTTTTAACTCATTAAAAGGTTTTTTAAATTTAGAAATTTTTGAAATATCATTTAACCTTCTATCTAAAAATTGCTCTGTGTTTTTATTATCAATAGATTCATCATTTAACCAAAAAAATAGTGTTGAACTATAAACAGCAGCTAGGGATATTCTTTTAGTATAAAATGAAAAATCAGTAGCATTATCGCCTGAAATTCTCCAAATAGAATTACATGTTCTATAAAGCATTTTAATTGATTTTTTAGAGTTTTTTGGAAGCGCGGTTATTGATAGCGATGATCTAATAGCTTCTTTATATTTGTGGCATAAAGAAAATCTCATAAGAATTAATTTTTTAATCTTTTCAGGTATTCTTTGTGGCTTGTTTTCTATATCATTATAATTATTTTTAACTTCAATATCAATTACCTCAGAGAAGACTTCTATAAAATCAATGGCACCGTTATGAAATAAATTCTTATATATATTTATTCGTTTGCTTTCAGTTTTACTCTGCTCAAAGCTAATATCAGCAGCCCCATTTTCCATAGCAACCCATGTCCATCCATCAAATGGAACGTGAGGCAGCATAGCTCTAACTAATTCAAACTTAATATCTGTATTATCTATTATTTTATTAATCATAATGCTTACCATTAGGTTTATTTAGATAGATAATTAAATGATCTTTATAATTAATTCAATTAAATATGAAATAAAACAATTTTAAGTACTAAAAAAACTTGCAATTGAGTGATGTTATGTGTTACTTCGCTACTTCAGTTATTATAAATTAAATTAGGTTATAAATATGTATGTGTCTGTTCGTGACAATAATGTAGATCAAGCTCTTAGGGTATTAAAAAAGAAAATGCAAAGAGAAGGCATGTTTAGAGAAATGAAAAATAGAAGGGCTTACGAAAAACCTTCTGAAAGAAGAGCAAGAGAGATGGCAGAAAGTACTAGAAGAGTTAGAAAGTTAATGAGGAAAAGGTTAGAAAGAGAAGGTTATTAAACTTACTTTTGATAATATTTTATGTAAAACCGCATATTTTGCGGTTTTTTTTTGTAGAACTTTAATAATATTGAGTTTTTTGATATTAATTCATAATTAAGATTTATGTAAGGAGTCATTCGATATGAGAATTGGTAGCCCAAAAGAAATATTTAAAGGTGAAAACCGAGTCGCAATGACACCTGATAGTGCAAAACATCTTCAAAAATTAGGTTATGAGTGCATAATAGAAACTGGCGCAGGCAACAATTCTAATTTTTCAGATAAAGATTATAAAGAAGCTGGTGTTAAAATAGCTAAAACTAAAGAACAATTATGGAAAGAATCAGACATAATTTTAAAAGTTAGAGCTCCTGAAAAATCAGAATTTTCAAAAATTAAATTAGGTCAACATATTATAAGTTTTATTTGGCCAGGACAAAACAAAGCACTGCTTGATAGCCTAAACAAGAAAAAAATTACAGTACAGGCTATGGACATGATCCCAAGGATTAGTAGAGCACAAAAAATGGATGCTTTATCTTCTATGGCTAATATCGCTGGATATCGGGCCGTTATAGAGGCTGGAAATCAGTTTGGCAGATTTTTTACTGGTCAAATCACAGCTGCAGGTAAAGTTCCACCTGCTAAAATTCTTGTGATTGGTGCAGGAGTAGCTGGATTAGCGGCTATAGGTACCGCACAATCAATGGGAGCTATTGTTAGAGCTTTTGATGTAAGACCAGAAGTTGCAGAGCAAATAGAATCAATGGGTGCCGAATTTCTTATGCTGGATTTTGACTCAGACGGTACTGGTGAAGGTGGATATGCAAAACCAGCTTCAAAAGAATTCATCAAAAAAGAAATGGAACTTTTTAGAGCTCAAGCTCCAGAAATTGATATTGTTATTACGACTGCACTAATTCCAGGTATGCCTGCACCGAAACTTTGGCCAACTGAAATGGTAGACCTAATGAAACCTGGTTCAGTAATTGTTGACCTAGCCGCAGAACAAGGTGGAAACTGTGATGTTACAGTCCCCAATAAAATGATAGAGACAAAAAATAAAGTTAAAGTAATAGGATATACTGACTTACCAAGTAGAATGGCAACGCAATCTTCTAATTTATATTCAACAAATACCCGACATATGATAGATGACCTAACTCCTGAGAAAAATGGTATACCTTATGTCAATATGGAAGACGATGTAATTAGGGGAGCTACAGTCCTACACAAAGGAGAAATAACTTTCCCACCGCCAAAGCCCAAAATTGTAGCCATAGCAAAGCACACAAATGAAAAGGTTAAAGAAAAAACACCTGAAGAAATTAATAAAGAAAAAATCGAAGCTGAAAAGAAATCAGGCCGTTTACAAGCCATGCTTCTTATAATTGGGGCTTGCTTAACTTGGTATATAGGAATGTACGCACCACCTGAATTTATGCAGCATTTTATTGTTTTTATATTATCATGTTTTGTTGGTTATCAAGTAATATGGAACGTAGCACACTCACTTCATACTCCGCTTATGGCAGTAACTAATGCTATTTCAAGTATAATTATACTTGGAGCTTTATTACAAATGAAGACTGACAACGATATTGTTAGCATTTTGGCATTAGTTTCTATTTTTATTGCAACTATAAATATTGTTGGTGGATTTATGGTTACAAAAAGAATGTTAGCAATGTTTCAAAGAAGTTAAATAAAGGATTATAGAATGACCTTAGGAATATTAACTGCTTCATATATCACTTCTAGTGTACTTTTTATCCTAGCTTTAGGGGGATTAAGTAATCAAGAAAAAGCAAAACGAGCAGTATGGTATGGTATATTTGGAATGGCTATTGCCGTTGCGGCCACAATTTTTGGTAATCAGGTGTTTCTAACTGATTGGTTAGATTGGCTTATTGGAGCAATAGTAATTGGCTCCGCTATTGGAGTTATAGTTGCAAAAAAAGTTCAGATGACAGGCATGCCACAGCTTGTTGCAGCACTTCACTCATTTGTTGGATTAGCAGCTGTTTTTATTGGGATTAACTCAGCACTACTACCACATTCTGGTTTTTCGAGTTCAGAGCTGACAATACATAATATTGAAGTTTTCTTAGGAGTGTTTATTGGAGCAATAACCTTTACTGGATCTATAATAGCTTTTGGAAAATTGTCTGAGCTAATTACTGGAAAGGCACTAATATTACCAGCTAGGCATGCTTTAAATATAATAATGTTATTAGCATGTTTAACTCTTGGATATATGTTTCTTGACCATGCCGGTAGCTGGACACTTATAGTCATGACAATCATTGCTTTTATAATTGGAGCTCATTTAGTACTAGCTATTGGAGGTGCTGACATGCCAGTTGTAGTTTCAATGCTCAACTCTTATTCTGGATGGGCAGCTGCAGCTACAGGCTTTATGCTAGGTAATGATCTTTTAATAGTCACAGGGGCGCTTGTAGGATCTTCCGGAGCAATTCTTTCATATATTATGTGCAAAGCTATGAATAGAAATTTTCTTTCTGTTATTCTTGGTGGGTGGGGAGACACAACTGGACCTACTATGGACATTGACGGTGAAATGATACCAATAGACATTGAATCTGTTGCATCTGCATTAAATGACGCCAATAGAATAGTTATAGTCCCTGGTTATGGGATGGCTGTAGCACAAGCTCAAAGTGCTGTTTCCGAGTTAACATCGAGACTAAGAGCCCAGAAAAAAGAGGTTAGGTTTGGAATACACCCAGTTGCTGGACGTCTTCCCGGACATATGAACGTTTTGCTGGCAGAAGCAAAAGTCCCATATGATATTGTCCTTGAAATGGACGAAATTAACTCTGACTTTCCTGACATTGATGTCGTTATGATACTTGGTGCAAATGACATTGTGAACCCTGCAGCACAAGAAGACCCTAATAGCCCTATAGCAGGAATGCCTGTACTAGAGGTTTGGAAGGCTAAGCAAGTTTTTATTTCAAAAAGAGGTCAAGGAAGAGGTTATTCTGGAATTGAAAATCCACTATTCTTTAAAGAAAATTCAAGAATGGTTTATGGTGACGCAAAAAAATCTCTGGATTCTATATTAAAAAATATTAGCTAGCATTCAATGTTTGTGTGTTAAACCTGATTTTTTAATAGCTGCTTGTTGTTTTTTTAGCAATTCCTGTTCATTAAAATTACCTACCAAGTCATTAAAAATTCTATACCAATTTACTTCAGCTTTGAGATGCATAAAAACAGAACCTAAACCTACGGCAGCTCTATCCATTAAAACAAATTCTCTAGGTGGCTTAACACCACCTATTTTTTTTAATTCTTCGTGAACCTTTTCAGCAGTTTCTCTTCCATATTGTCCTGAAGCGCTAGGATTAATTAACCTGACTTTATCTTCTAATAGTGGTTGGTAAATGAAATTAGCCCATATATTTAATACACTTATTAATTCTTTTGAGGGATTTTCAAATCCCCATCTTTTATAAGCATTTACTGCTTGTTCTTCATTTCCATCTCTAAGCGCTTTATATAATTCTATTACACCAGTCACAAAATCAGGCCTAAAAATTCTTATACATCCAAAATCCATTAAGTTTATTCCACCATCAGGTCGAATAGAGTAATTACCTAAATGAGGATCTCCATGGATCACTCCGAATTTGTAGAAAGGTACGTACCAGGCTTTAAACATATTCATTGCAACCTGATTTCTAATTTCTATGTCAGAGTTTTCAGAGATGAATTGCATGATTTTCATACCATCAATTCTAGTCATTGTAAGAAGTCTATTAGTAGACAAACTATCTATTGGTTTAGGTAAAGTTATCTCGTTATAATCAGACAACATATGTCTATAAAGATTCATATTTTGTATTTCATGAGAATAATCTAACTCTTCTTTTAAACGATCGGATAATTCTTCATGAATAGATTTAGTTGAAATAGCACTGTCATACTTCTCATATAATGAAAAAATTAACTTAAGTTGTTTTAAGTCAGCTTGAACAGCTGATCCCATATCTGGATATTGTAATTTACAAGCTAATTTCTGACCTTGATTATCTTCAGCGAAATGAACCTGCCCTAAAGAAGCTGCAGCAGAAGCACTTTTACTAAAATCCTTAAAATGAGTTAACCAGTTTTCTCCTAATTCAGCTTTCATTCTTCTTTTTACAAAAAGCCAACCCATTGAAGGAGCATCTGCTTGAAGGTGAGATAATTCATTTACATATTCTTTGGGAAGAGCATCTGGTATTGTTGCTAAAATTTGAGCAACTTTCATGAGCGGTCCTTTCAACCCACCTAGGGCGGCTCTTAAGTCAGCAGCATGTTGTTCTCTATCTATTTTTATACCTAAATATTTTTCTCCTGCTAATCTAGCAGCTAGACCGCCCATAGCAGACGTAACTTTTGCATATCTTTTGAATCTTCCACCTGTCATTGAAGAGCTTAGTTCGTCATTCATATTATATTTATCTTTCATAAAATAGATAACCCAATCATAAATTCATTTGTGTTTAAATACTCTCTAATTCATCCATTAGACCAGAAATCATTGATACGCCTTTATCCCAAAAACTTTGATCATAAGCACTCAAACCAAATGGTTTTAATAATTCATTATGGCTTTTGGTACCACCAGCTGATAACATTTCAATATATTTTTTAGCAAATATATCTTTATCACTTTTTTGATATGAATACCAAAGAGCATTAACCAAACTATCTCCAAATGCATATGCATAAACATAAAATGGAGTGTGAACAAAATGTGGTATATATCCCCATAAAACTCTATAATCTTCCGTAAGGTTGATATTAGGTCCTACCGCGTGGGATTGAGTTTCCATCCAAATATCACCTATTTCATTTGGCGTTAATTCAGATTTTATTCTTGCTTCATGAAATTTAACTTCAAACTGATGAAAGCCAATTTGTCTTACAACAGTATTTAACATATCCTCAATTTTACCTGCTAAAAGTTGTTTTTTTAATTCAATATGACTTTCATCTAAAAGTTTTCTAAAAACAAGCATCTCACCAAAAACTGAAGCTGTCTCTGCAAGAGTTAATGGAGTATCAGCCATTAATAATCCATTCTTTGCTGCTAAAATTTGATGTACTCCATGACCTAATTCATGAGCTAAAGTCATAACATCTCTTATTTTACCTTGATAATTTACTAATACATATGGATGTAATGAAGGTACTGATGGATGAGCAAATGCACCAGATGCTTTTCCTTTTCTAACGCTAGCGTCAATCCAATCATTCTCAAAAAACAAACTTGCTAGCTTTGAAATCTCAGGATGAAAAGAGGCAAATGAACCCAGAACAATATCTTTGGCTTCTGACCATTCAATTAATTTATCTGTTGTTTGAGGTAATGGAGCATTTCTATCCCACCAATCAAGTTTGGTTTTACCAAATTGTTTAGCTTTCCATTTATAATATCTGTGGGTCAATTTGGGCATGGCATTATTAACAGTAGTAACCAGCGTATTAACAACTTCATCTTCTACATCGTTATCTAAATTTCTTGAAGATACAATACCTTTAAAGCCTCTCTTATTATCTTCAATATACCTATCTCTGGAAATGACATTTAATATCATTCCTAATATACGTTTATTATTTTCAAGAACTTCTGACAATGATTTACCCGCTAATTTTCTATTTTCTGGATGCGGGTCTGATAATAAATTTAAAATCTCAGCTTCACTTAACATTTCTTTTTTGAAAGGGAAACGTAATGCAGCAGATGTCTCATCAAAAAGTCTTACCCATGCTGACCTTCCAGTGGCTGATTTTTCAATCAACATTTCCTCAACTAAAGGATCTAGAAGGTAATCATTTTTCTTTCTTAGAATAGTCAGGTATGGCAACCATTTACTTGAGTTGGTACCTTTTGTCCATTCACTAACTGTTTTATCATCTAACTTTGACAACTCTAAAGTAAAAAAAACTAGTAAAGATGATATCTCAGTAAGCTTATCCGAGACAGAAGCATTATATCTTGAAATTTCTGGATCTTCCATATTAGTTGCAAAAATCAAGTTACTATGAGTACCAATTTTATAAATTTTTTCACTAATATTTTGGTATGTTTCAATACAATTTAAAAATTCTGAAGCATTTAAATTTTTTATTTTTCCTTTCCACTGAATTGAAAAATTTTCTGATAGCTCTTTTATTATTTTAATATCACTTTCAATACTTGGGTCATCTATATCTTTATAGATTTCTGAAAGATCCCATACGGGTAATTCTGTGTCCATTGTATTAATTTTAATTTCATCCATTAGATTTATAAACCTTTGTTACTTTTTATGTTAAAAATTGTAATATATTTTTAAGGATTTCTTTGGGGTTTTCTTCAGCTAAATAATGACCTGAGTCAATCGCATTACCTTTAACTTCTTGAGTGCAGTAACTTTGCCAAATTGACAAAGGATCATACCATTGATCTATTTTACCTTTTTTACCCCATAAAACTAAAATAGGCATTTCAAGTTTAATTTTATTCTCTCTAGTTGTCTTATCATGAATTAAATCAATAGTTGCTGCAGCCCTGTAATCTTCACAAATAGCATTAATAGTTTCTGGATTTTTAATACAATCAAGGTAATCCTTTAAAGCTAATGGAGAAAAAAAATCTTTATCTTTTTTTTCTCTAGAAGTATGTGCAAAAAACCATTCCTCTGGAGCCTTGTTAATAACTGACTCTGGAATAGGACTTCTTTGAGCTAACCAGAACCAATGATAGTATCCCATCGCAAAATCCATGTTAGTTCTTTCAAAGTGCTCTATAGTTGGTATTATATCTAACAACATCATTTTTATTACTTTGCCAGGAAAGTCTAATGCCAAACGATGAGCAATTCGGGCACCTCTATCGTGAGCTACAATATAAAAAGTATCATAACCAAGGTTTGTCATAAACTCTAACATATCAGCCGCCATTTGAACTTTTGAATGCCCCTCATGATTATGTGATAGTGTAGGTTTGAAAGATTTACCATATCCTGGAATATCTGGACAAATAACTGTATAATTATTTACTAACTCTGGAGATACTTTATGCCACATTACATGGGTTTGAGGGTTGCCATGTAGCATTAATATTGGAGGTCCACTACCTGCTTTTCTATATCTGATTGAGCCTTTTTTAATTCTTAAAAAAGATATTTTAAAATCTGAAAAAAAGTTCATGTTATTTATCCTAGTCTCTAGATATTTAGAAATTGAGTAAGAGTTAGATCTTATCACAATGACTAACTTATATAAGATATAATAATAAAAAAGAATTATACAATCGGATATGAGAACAGTTTATAATTTGACAAGCAATTTTATCCACTTTAAATTTAATTTTTCAATCAAAATTACTCTATACATTTTCTACTCATATTTATTTTAATTATAAAAATTGACTCTTAAATAAGCCTATTTATTATATTCTTATGAATTTTTGTTACCTTTTAAGAATTAATTTAAATAGAGTATTTGTTATAGTAAGTTTGTTAATTTACCCCTCAGTCGCGAGTTCAGATAATATTGAAAATTTTGCTAACAAATTATTTAATCATTACGAATACGATGATAAAATAAATAATTATTTAAAATCAATTTTTTCTTTTGGAAATTCAAAAAAAAACAAATCTTCTAAAACAACACAAAGTTTTTCTAAAGACACTTCGAAAATTTCAAAACATTCTTTAAAAATTAAGTCGAAGAACAAATTAATTTATGGTTTTGGAAATGGACAATCACTACAAATAAATCCTTCAAATATTAATAATAAAATTACCTATCATAGAACTCCTTTTTCTTATTTTGAAATAAAAAGAGACTCTGTATTATACGGATTTAAATTAGATTTTTAACAAACATTATTTCTAATTATTCTTCTATATTGAAGAATGGTGACCTCGACAGGACTCGAACCTGTTACCTCAAGATTAGGAATCTTGCGCTCTATCCAGATGAGCTACGAGGCCACTTATCATAGTTAATATCATATAAATCTTTATTATCAATAGTTAGATTATTCGAAATAATTGTGGTGAATTAACAACAAAAGTTTATATTATAAATATTGAACTACTTAGGAAAGAAATACATGAGCATTGATTTAGAACTTAAAGATAAAGTAGCTGTTGTAACTGGCGCAGGTGGGGGTATTGGTCGAGAAATAGCTTTAGCACTAGCTGCAGAAGGAACATCTATAGTTGTAAATGATATAGGAGTTTCTTTGACAGGTGAAGGTGGTTCAAATTCTCCAGCTGAAGAGACTTCCGGATTAATTACACAAAAGGGAGGCAAAGCAGTTATTAGCAATGAAAGCGTTTCTACTTGGGAAAGTGCTCAATTAATTATTAAAAAGGCAATAGATACATTTGGAAAGATTGACATTGTTATTAACAATGCAGGTATTTTAAGAGATACAATTTTTCATAAAATGGACCCATCTGACTGGGAAAAGGTTATTAACGTACATTTAAATGGCGGTTTTTTCGTTAGCCGAGCTGCTGCTCCATATTTCCGTGAACAAAATTCAGGATCATATGTGCATATGACTAGTACATCTGGTTTAATAGGTAATTTTGGCCAAGCCAATTATTCAGCTGCTAAATTGGGTATTGCTGGGTTATCAAAATCTATTGCATTAGATATGAGTAGGTTTAATGTTAGATCAAATTGCATCGCTCCGTTTGCTTGGAGCAGAATGACAAACTCAATTCCTTCAACTACGGAGGCTGAAAAAGAGAGAGTTGAAAGACTAAAAAAAATGACTCCTGAAACTAATGCTCCTTTAGCTGTTTTCCTAGCTTCGGCTGCAGCGACAGAAGTTAGTGGACAAATATTTAGTGCAAGATTAAATGAGCTTTTTATATATAATCAAAACAGACCTATAAAAAGCGTGCATTCTGATACAGGCTGGACCCCTCATGAGATAGCTGAGAGGGCTTACCCGTCACTTAAAAGTTCAATGACACCTAATGAAAGAAGTGGGGATGTTTTCAGTTGGGACCCAATTTAAAAGACTCGAAAAGATCAATAATCTCTTCCATGGTTTCTAAAGTATAATCTGCACCTAAAGAATTTATATCTACGTGTGTATATCCTCCATTAACAGCAATAGACTTAATATTTGCAGATTTAGCCGCATCTACGTCATTAGAAGTGTCACCTACCATAAAAAAAGAGCTCTTTGTGGAATTAAATTTATTAATTGTTAATTGAATCATGTCTGGTTTTGGTTTCAACGGAATATTATCTTGCGCTCCAATGATAACGTCAAAAAATTTATCTAAACTCATTTGTTTAATTAATTTTTCAGTTACAAATTGTCTTTTATTAGTACATATCCCCATAGGAATTTTTTGGTTATAAAAGTAATCTAGAGCGTTCATTACGCCAGGCATTAAAGTACTGTATTTATAAGGCTCTTCAGAATAATTCTGTCTGTAACTGTTAAATACGGTTTCATACAAGCGCTGATTACCACCACAATAATCAACAACTTTTTTGGATAAAGACAACATACCTTCTCCTACAAAAGTTTGTAGCTTTTCTTCAGATATCATCTCTAAACTATATTCAGTCAAAGTTTTATTTATTGCATTATGCATATCTGGAATTGAATGAACCAAAGTTCCATCTAAATCAAAAATTATATTAAAATTGAAACATTCCATAATTTATATTTTACAACGAAGTGATGCAATATTTTGTTGATAACTTTTAAAATCTGATCCAGAAAATATAGCCGACCCAGCAACTAGAACATTTGCTCCAGCTTTAATTACCTGAGGCGCTATATTATTATTTACACCTCCATCAACTTGAATGTTTATAGGTTTACTTGAAATTAATTCTTTAACAGCTGTAATTTTATCTATTGAAGAATTGATAAATGATTGCCCCCCAAATCCAGGGTTCACACTCATAACAAGTATTAAATCAAGTTTTTCTAATAAGAACTCTAATCCAGAAAGAGATGTCCCTGGATTGATCGAAACACCTGCTTTACATCCTAAGTCCCTTATTCTAGTTAAAGTTCTATCAAGATGCGGCGTAACTTCCTTATGGACAGTAATCATATCAACACCAGCGGCCACATATTCTTCCAACAAGTCATCAGGGTTAGTAACCATCAAATGGGCATCAAATGGTTTTTTGGAGATATTCCTTATTGATTTAATGATTGGAGGACCAAACGTAAGATTTGGTACAAAATGACCATCCATTACATCCAAGTGTATCCAATCAGCACCCGCCTCATCAATTAATTTAACATCATTTGCCAATGAACCAAAGTTGGCAGATAATATTGAAGGCGCAATAAGAACTTCTTTCATTTAATTCATTTCCTTCAAATATAGAATAATAACAGTAAATTAAATTGTTTTGCTCATAGCCACAGCTGTATCTGACATTCTATTAGAAAAACCCCATTCATTATCGTACCAGCTTAAAACTCTTACAAATGAACCATCCATTACCTTTGTTTGATCCATATGAAAAATTGATGATCGTGAGTCATGGTTGAAATCACTCGATACAAGAGGTTCATCTGTATATCCAAGAATGTTTTTAAGTTCATTATTAGAAGCTTTTTTAATAAGATTATTAATCTCTTCTACCGAGGTAGATTTCCCAGCATTAAATTTAAAATCGACAACAGATACGTTTTGAGTTGGTACTCTCATTGAAACACCATCCAACTTTCCATTTAATTCTGGTAAAACTAAACCTACTGCTTTTGCGGCGCCAGTTGATGTTGGTATCATATTACCTGCGGCGGCTCTTGCTCTATACATATCGGAATGCATTGTATCCAAGGTCGGTTGATCACCTGTATAAGAATGAATTGTAGTCATAAAACCTTGAGATATACCTACACCCTGATTAATAACCATCGCAATTGGAGCTAGACAGTTTGTTGTACAAGAAGCATTTGATACTACTAAGTGATCTTTAGTTAATTTATTATGATTTACACCATAGACAACAGTCAAATCAGCTCCACTTGCTGGAGCTGAAACTAAAACTCGTTTTGCACCAGCTTCTAAATGCAGTGAAGCTTTTTCACGGCTCGCAAAAATCCCAGTACACTCCATAGCAATATCAACATCAAGTTCTTTCCATGGAAGATCTTTTGGATCTCTGATAGATGTTACTTTTATTGATCCTTTACCTACATCGATATTATCACCAATAACTTTGACATCTGCAGGGAACCTCCCATGCACAGTATCGTACCTCAATAAATGTGCATTAGTCTCTACAGGGCCCAAATCATTAATTCCAACTACTTTAATATCGTCTCTACCTGATTCGATTATAGCTCTTAAAATATTCCTTCCAATTCTGCCAAAACCATTAATAGAAACTCTAACTGACATTTTATTTCCTCTCAAAAAAATATAATTACTTATTATTACTCAATACTGATATGGCTGGCAACTCTATACCTTCTAACCACTCAAGAAAAGCACCACCAGCTGATGAAATATATGTAAATGTATCTCCAACACCAGCTTTATTTAAAGCAGACGATGTATCACCTCCACCAGCCACAGTAACTAATTTGTTACTGGTAGTTAAACTTGACGCTGTTTTAGCTAATGAAAAAGTACCTTCTCCAAAAGGTTCTAATTCAAAAGCTCCAAGTGGGCCATTCCATAATAAGGTCTTAATATTGTGAAAAATGAAGCCTATTTTTTGGATTGTCTTTGGACCAACGTCAAGTGCCATCATGTCTAAAGGTATCATATCAGATGATACTATTTTAGTGTTTCCTCTTGCCTCAAAAGATTTTGATACAACAACATCGATAGGAAGTATTATTTCACAATTTAATTTTTTACTTTTGTTTAAAATTGATTTCGCAACAGACACAGAGTCTTTTTCAAAAAGACTTTTGCCAACATCCAAGCCTTGAGCAACAAGAAAAGTATTCGCCATCGCGCCACCAATTATTAAATAATCCATCTTAGTTATTAAATATTGAATAATATTTATTTTTGTAGAAATTTTAGCACCACCAACCAATGCCGCTACTGGCTTGATTGGAGAACTTAAAACCGATGTTAAAGCTTTCATTTCTTGGTCTAACAGCACACCTGAATATCCAGGTAGAAAATTTGTAATTGCATGTAAACTTGCATGAGCTCTATGAGAACATGAAAAAGCATCATTTACAAAAATATCACAACCTTCAGATAATTTTTTTGCAAAGCTCAGATCGTTTTTAGTTTCTTCTTCATGGAAGCGAACATTCTCTAGTAAAAGAATTTCACCCGCTTTTAAAATTTTTTTTATATCCAAAGCCTCTTGATCCACACAAGAGTTACTAAAGTGAATATTTGTTTCTAAAATGTTTGATAAAATTTTAACTAAAGGTTTTAAAGTGTAATCTTTATTATATTTTCCCTTTGGTCTTCCTAGATGACTACATATAACTATTTTTGCACCAGATGATTTCAAAAAGTTAATAGTTGGTATTAATCTTTCAACACGTGTATGATCTAAAATCTTTCCATTAGACATAGGTATATTTAAGTCAGCTCTTATTAACACTGTTTTATCATGGACATTTTCATTAATTATATTTTTAATTAAAGAGGGCATCTTTATAATTTTCTTAATCAGAGTTTGGTTTTTATTATTTAAGTATAGATCTTGCTTGTTTTACTATAGCTTCTGAGTTAATTCCAAAATGTTTGTAAAGTTGATCTGCTGGACCAGAAGCTCCAAAGCTTTTCATACCAATAAAAACACCCTTATCACCTATATATTTACTCCATCCCATATCACACGCCGCTTCAATAGCTATTCTTGGAGAGTTTCCTAAAACATCTTTTCTGTATGTTTCATCCTGTTTATCAAACAGCTCCCAACAGGGTAAAGAAACAACTGCAGCCTTAATGCCTTCAGCATTTAAGAGGTCAGACGCTTCCATTGCAATTTCAACTTCAGAACCAGTTGCAATTAGAGTTAAATCTCGTTTTGACGAAATATCATTTAAAATGTAACCACCTTTTGAAACTTTATTATCTGAAGATTTTTCAGATCGAAAAGCTTTTAGACCTTGCCTTGATAACGCTAAGACAGTGGGTCCATTTGTTTTAAGAGCTGTATCCCAAGCTTCTGCCGTTTCAACAATATCTGCAGGTCTTATTAGATTTAAGTTTGGAGTTGCACGTAAAATCGCTAAATGTTCTACGGGTTGATGAGTTGGTCCATCTTCACCTAATCCAATTGAATCATGCGTTAATACATAAATTACTCTTTGAGACATTAATGCTGAGAGTCGTATAGATGCTCTCATGTAATCACTAAACACAAGAAATGTTCCACCATAGGGAATAAAACCTTTGTGAAGAGAAATACCGTTCATAATAGATCCCATGGCATGCTCTCTGATACCATAATGAATATAATTTCCTAAAGATTTACCAGGAAGAACCGTTTTCATTTCACTTGTTTTAGTTAGATTTGATCCAGTTAGATCAGCAGATCCACCAAGTGTGTTTGGAATAATTTTATTAATTAATTCGAGAGTTTTTTGACTAGATTGTCTAGTGGCTAATTTAGGTTTTTCTTGTTTCATTTGCTTTATAAATGAATTCATTTTTCTTTCATAGGATTGTGAAATTTCACTATCTATAAACAATTTAAATCTTTTCTTTTTTGAACTTTGTTCGAATCTATTTTCCCATTCCTCAAAAATCTTCTGTGATCTTTCGGTGGTTTTTTTCCATAATTCAAGTATGTCTTCAGGAATTTCAAAAGGTTTATTAGACCAACCTAAAGCTTTTCTTGTAGCCACTATTTCGTCTTCTCCCAATGGTGCACCATGTGTTTTTGATGTTCCACCTAAGTTTGGAGCTCCAAATCCAATTGTAGTTTTACAGGCAATTATTGATGGTTTTCTTGATTTTTTGCTGTTAATAATTGCTTCTTCAATTTCATCATGATCATGACCATCAATAGTTTGAGTATGCCATCCAGCTGCCTTAAATCTTGAGATTTGGTTTGCAGAGTTTGATAAACCTGTGGATCCGTCTATAGAAATTTTATTATCATCCCATAGCACAATTAATTTTGATAATTTTAAATGACCAGAAAATTCTATAGCTTCGTGACTAATTCCTTCTTGAAGACAACCGTCACCAGCAATTACATATGTATAATGATCAACTAAATTAGAACCAAACCTAGAAGATAATAATTTTTCAGCTAAAGCCATACCAACGGCAGTTGCTAAACCTTGTCCCAGTGGTCCTGTAGTTGTTTCAATTCCTTTTGCGTGTCCATATTCAGGGTGGCCCGCAGTGTTATAGTTTAGCTGCCTAAAGTTCTTAATACTATCAATTGGCATATCTTCATAACCTAAGAGATAATGCAAAGCATAAAGTAACATAGAGCCATGACCAGCGGATAAGACGAATCTATCTCTGTCAGGCCAATCAGGTTTTTTAGGATTAATATTAATAATTTTTTTAAATAAAATTGTAGCCACATCTGCCATACCCATGGGCATTCCGGGATGGCCTGAATTTGCAGCTTGAACAGCATCCATAGACAAAAATCTAATTGCATCAGCCATTAGTATTGACTTTCTATCTTTAGATTTAGCTTTATCTTGCATCTACGGTTCTCCTAGAAGGTTCAAATTAAAATAATTTAATATTAGTAACATTTATGAAATCAAAGTTACATAAATGTTTTGTAAAATTTATAAATTTTTACAATGTTTCCCATAAATTATAACTTCATCTGAAGAACCAAAAACTAAAGGTGATCTTTGATGAATATTTTTAACTGGAACAGCTAAAATATCATCGATTCCGTTTATAGCTTTTCCCCCAGCTTGTTCAATTAAAAAAGCTATTGGGTTAGCTTCATAAGTTAAACGTAATCTTCCATTTTTATATTTAGTTCGAGCATCGGACGGGTATAAAAAAACACCACCCCTTATCAATATTCTACTTGCGTCTGCAACTAAAGAGCCAACCCATCTCATTCCAAAATTCTTTTTTCTTAAGCCCTCTTCGCCGTCTTGACAATCTTGGATATATTTTGCAGTGGGAGAATTCCAATACCTTTTATATGCTGCATTTATTGCAAATTCTGACGTTGATTTTGGAATGCTTACTTCATCATTAATAATAACAAACATTTCAATATTTTCGTCTAATGCAAATAAAAGTGTACCTTTCCCCAATGTTAAAAAAAATGTTGTTTGAGGTCCATAAACAAAAAAACCAGATGACTTTTGTTTAGCTCCAGATTGAGTAAAAGCTTTATCTAGTAGTAAGTTATTTTTTGGCATTATTGAAAATATTGTACCTATAGAAACATTTACGTCTATGTTGCTTGATCCATCTAAAGGATCTGCAAAAACTATAAACTCATTATTATTTTTAAAATCAATAAACCCTTCTTGTTCCTCTGAAGCGTAACCTGCAACTGGAGATTTTTTTAAATAATCAATTATAATTTCATCAGATTTTATATCTAACGGTTTTTGAAGATCACCATCTACATTTATACTCTTTTTATTAACTTCTGACTGACTGATTTTATTTATAGTTTTAATCGTTTTAGAAATTAATATTGCGGCATCAGCTAAATTATTAATTATAATAGCAAGCTGTTCATTCTCACAATTATCTGTGAGATATTCTTTTAACAACATCTTTTATAGCTCCAGTAATCATTCTCTATTCAAACTTATATCTTTCATAGCTTTATATAAGGAATGCTTGTCCTTTTGTAACATTTTTTTCTTTACTCCATTAAAGTCATCAATTTCTTTATTCTGGCTTAGTTTAGATTTAGCAACAACTTTTGTAACTTCAATTTTAACTCCAACTATTGAAGATAGTTTTTGTTTTATAAATTCTTTTGGTGCATCTTTAATGCTCCAAGGCTCCTTTTCTCCACTTCTATTTTCATGAATTTTTGTAAGCCTTCCTACTATGCCTAGTAGAGATTTTAGATCTTGGAAGAAAAAAATTCTTCCATAAAAATGAACTGACTGATAATTCCATGTTGGTACTACTTTATGGGTTTTCTTTTTAGTTGGATACCAATTTGGACTGACATAAGTGTCTTCAGCTTTATATAGAACTAACACCTCATCATTATTTTTATTTTCTTTAAATAATTGATTTTCAAGTGCTATGTGTCCTAACAACGTTGTTGACCCATGCTTATTATAGTCAACTATAAAAGGCAAATGGTTGGCTGAAAGGCCTTTTGATCCAAAAGCAATCAGTGTAGCTAATGGATAATTATCAATTATTTTTTGGATTTCTTTTTGATTTTTTTCTTCAAAGTGTTCTGGTATATAAACCATTAAGTTTCCTTTAAAATTAGATAATTATGTCAACTATATTTGTAACGCTCTTATTAAGGCTAATTTGGAAGTGGAATAAATTCTTGATTATCATCAATTGGCATTTTAAAATTTTTTTCTCTCCATTTCTTTTTTGCTAATTCTATTAACTCCATATCTGATGCAACAAAGTTCCACCATAAATACCTTTTCTCATTGACAGTATCCCCACCCAATAAGATACAATGGCTATTATCTACAGCCTTAATTAACTGATTACTCTTGTTATTTAAAATTAACATTTCACCAGCTTGTATTTTTTGATTATTATACTCAAGTTGACCTGATAAAACATACACCGCAATCTCCTCAACTTCTTTAGGTAGCTCTATAGCGCTACTCGTTCTAATCTTTAACTCTACAAAAAGTCCATTAGATATATTTTTTAGTGGCGATTTTTTTCCATAAGCCGAGCCTAAAATTATATTAGCAATCATAGTTTTGTTAACTATTGATGGTATATCTGTCTTACTACAATTGTGAAATTCAGGTTTCATACTTTCATGCGATTTAGGTAACGCTATCCAACATTGAATTCCAAAAAGTTTATATGGTAACTTTATATTAATAGGTTTTCTTTCAGAATGAGTAATACCTCTTCCAGAAATCATTAAGTTTACATCACCAGGACTAATAGTTATTGAGGACCCAAGGGAATCGCGGTGCAAAACTTCTCCTGAAAATAAATAAGTTAAGGTTGCTAATCCAATATGAGGGTGAGGCCTAACATCAATACCCCCGTCAGTTATAAATTCATTTGGACCCATTTGATCAAAAAATATAAATGGACCAACCATTTGTCTAATAGCATGGGGTAAAACTCTTTTTACTTCCATTCCCCCAATATCTCTTGATCTTCCAACTATCAGGTTATTGTTTATTACTGTTTCCATAATATGTCCTGTTTTTTCAATATTGAAACAATACTAAATTATCTGTAAGTTTAAAATAAAGATTTAAAAATTATTATTGGTTTATTTATGCTCTATAAAAATCTTCATATACCAATTAACCTTCCTATACTTCTTAAAGAAGAAGTTAGTCTTGATCAGTCAAACTTAGAGCTTATTAATAAAATAAAGGAAGCTAATAACACTGGCATATCCTCTATAATATTTTTATTTAAAAATTATTTCAGTAACAATATTTCTAAATTCGTTAAACCAAGTTTAGATTTATTTCTAGATGAAATCATACCTATTCTTTTTCAATCAAAATATAAAGAAGAAGGTCTTTATCAACTTCTAAGATTTATTGATAAAATAATATTTAATTTTCCTTATGTCGAAGCGTTAAAGAACAGTAGTTTTGTATATCAAAACTTAGCAAAAGTTTTTTTGTTTTCTGGTTATGTCACTAACATACTAACACAGGATAAAAAAATACTAGATGTCCTGCAACCTGAATACGCAATGAGATTAAATGGTAATATCAGTTTTTATAAGAATGCATTTGATAAAATTGATCTAAATAATTTGAATGAGGAAGATATTTTAGATGCGTTGAGACGAAATCATCGTTTTCTAAAATTTCAAATATTATTTGCTTTGATAAATAAAGAAATTGATATCCAAAGAGCTTCAAATGAATTTTCATTATTGGCTCAAGCAACTATTAATATTACCCTTGATATAGCGCAAATTCAAATATCCCAGAAATATAATATTAATTGTGATAAATGCAGCGTGATTGCCTATGGAAGATTTGCTACCTTTTCTATGACCGCCAATTCAGACCTTGATCTTGTTTTTGTTTATGAAGATTTCCCTATTAAAACAAGTATTAAGAAAAATGTGTATATTGAATTATTTCGTCAACTAATAAAACTCTTATCCGTTAAAACTTCTGAAGGATTTATGTATGAAGTTGACACAAAACTAAGACCTTCTGGTAAAGAAGGGCCCGTTGCATGTACCTTCAATAACTTTAAAAATTTTCATGAAAAAGAATCATTTTCTTGGGAAAAACTAGCTTTAAGAAAAACAAGAGTGCTTAATGAAAATAAATTTAGCTTTAGTATAGTTGATTTATTATATGACTTAAACTCTAGGCCTATATCGCAGAAACAAATTGTAGATGAAATTAAGTTAATGCGAACAAATACTAAATCTAATAAAAATAATGAAGACATAAACAATCCTGTTAACAATGAGCGATCAAAATGGTTTGAAACAAAATATGTTGGTGGCGGACAAAGAGAGATAGAATATTTAAATTTTTTTTATAAGATAAATTCTAATTTTATAAAAGATTATGAGACAAATAAAAAAATACTATTAAATAAGAAAGTAGAAAATTTATTTTTTAAACTGGATCAAGTAGTTAATATTTGTTTTGAAGATAAAAAACAAGATTACCTTCCTTCAGCTGCAATCATTCTTATAATCACAGAAACAAATGAAAAAGATCTTGGTTCTCTTAAAGCATCAGTAAATTTAAGTAAAAAAGAAATACATAAAAACCTAAATCAAATGTTAGAATCTATAAAAAATAACCCTAATTTGGCTTTTTAAGCATAGCATAAGATTAATACTACAATAATTTTACGCACATAAATTAAGCATATATTGTATTTATTCAAATTAATGATTAATTTTTAAGCAATAAATTAGCTTTGTGTTTGAGCTATATCTCTACCTTTGTTCCCTCACAAATTATGAGCAATGTTCATTTTTTATCAAATATAAATGGAGTTTTATTATGTCTAATTTTATGAGGGTAATATCTATATTACCTTTTTCAATTATGGGTATGTCAAGTATATCTTATGCAGCACCTGATGCTGAAACAGCTTATATTTTTAACTCATTTTCTTTCCTCGTTCACGGTTTTTTAGTTATGTTAATGGCAGCAGGCTTCTGTATGCTTGAAACAGGTTTAGTTAGAGCTAAAAATGCAGTTGTTCAATGCGCAAAGAATATTGGTCTTTACTCAATTGCAGGATTGATGTTTGCATTCGTAGGTTATAATTTAATGTATATGGATGTATCGGGTTGGATTGGAACTCTATCTGTATGGGGGCCTTCTGATGAATTAAAGAGTTTTGGTGGAGAAAATGATTCTACATATTCTTCTGGCTCTGATTGGTTTTTCCAGATGGTTTTCTGTGCAACAGCTGCTTCTATTGTAAGTGGAGCTGTAGCTGAAAGAATTAAATTAAAAAGTTTCTTTGTATTTGTTGTTTTACTTTGTGGATTTATATATCCAATCCAAGGTTCTTGGTCTTGGGGTGGCGGTTTTTTAAGTGAAGCTGGTTTCTTAGATTTTGCAGGATCATCAATCGTTCACGGTGTTGGAGGATGGGCTGCCTTAACTGGAGCAATTATATTAGGCGCAAGAAAAGGTAAATATTCAGACGATGGAAGTATTACTCCAATGCCTGGTTCAAATTTGCCTTTGGCAACTTTAGGAACATTTCTCCTTTGGTTTGGTTGGTTTGGTTTCAACGGTGGATCTCAACTAGCTATGGGAACCGCAGCTGATGTTGCCGCTATTTCCAATATTTACATTAATACGAATTTAGCCGCAGCTGGTGGAGTAGTAGTAGCTATTATTCTAACAATGCTTTTTTACAAGAAAACTGACTTAACTATGGCCTTAAATGGTGCATTAGGTGGGTTAGTGGCTATTACAGCCGAACCACTAGCGCCAACTCCAATGCTTGCAATATTCATAGGTGCTGTTGGTGGATTAATAGTTGTCTTAACAATCCCAATGCTTGACAAATTCAAGATTGATGATGTTGTTGGCGCTATACCTGTTCATTTATTTGCAGGAATTTGGGGCACCATAGCTGTTGTTTTCTCAAACTCTGACGCTACAATAGGTGCACAATTATATGGTATATTTGCAATAGGAGCTTTTACAATTATAGCCTCTACTATAGCGTGGTACGTTCTAAAACTAGTAATTGGGATTAGAGTCACACCTGAGGAAGAAATGGAAGGCATGGATATGAGCGAGGTTGGCATGGAAGCTTATCCTGACTTTAGAAAATAAAAAAAATAAAGAAAAAGGAGGAAATTATTCCTCCTTTTTTATATGCCTAAAGAGCCATAACTTTGAGCAACACGTTTAATAGAAACCATCATTGCAGCTGTCCTCAAATCAGGGATATTTTTATTACCATTCCAAACTGCACTGATAACTTTATAAGTCTCCATCATAGTATCCTCTAAACCAGATCGAACTAGATCTAATTCAGATGCTCCCTTCAAAGAATTTGATCTTAATTCAGATGGAAAATCTTTTCCAGTCATGCTTTCTATTCCTTCTATAAGAGAAGATACTTGATTTTCTTGTGCTCTTCTTTGCAATCTACCAAGCCTTATCCTACTTAAATTTTTTATCCACTCAAAATAACTAACAGTGACACCACCTGCATTGGCGTAAAGGTCAGGAATAATTACTATTCCACGTTTATTTAATATTTCATCTGCATCAGAAGAAATTGGACCATTTGCAGCCTCAATAATAAGAGGGGCTTTTATCCTTTCTGCATTATCCTTATTAATAACTAATTCCATTGCAGCTGGTATTAAAATATCTGCTTCAGCCTCTAAAATTTCTGAACCAGATTTAACAAATCCTTTGAAGCCTTCGATTGTACCATTTTTAACAAGATGATCCTTAAGTGATGATATATCTATTCCGTCTTTATCGACAATTGCACCATCACGTTCCATTACGTGAGTTATGATAGCACCATCTTCGTTAGATAAGAAATATGCAGCATAATATCCAACGTTTCCTAAACCTTGAACAATAATCCTTTTATTTTTTAGACCAGATGTTAAACCTGTTTTTTTAACATCTTCAGAGTTCTCAAAAAAAGCTTTTAGAGCATATTTTACGCCTCTTCCAGTTGCCTCTGTCCTACCAGCAATACCACCCTTATTTACAGGCTTACCTGTTACACAAGCCCATGCATTTAAATCCGTTGGATTTAAACGTCTATATTCATCTGCCATCCAAGCCATTTCACGTTCACCAGTCCCTACATCAGGTGCTGGAACGTTTTGAGATGGGTGAATTAAATCTCTTTTAGCTAACTCCTGTGTAAAACGTCTAGTGATACGTTCTAACTCTTCAGGAGACCATTCTTTAATATTAATAATAAGTCCACCTTTAGAACCACCAAATGGAACTTCAACTAGCGCACACTTGTATGTCATTAGAGCAGCCAAAGCTTCAACTTCTTCTTGATTAACAGCCATATCATATCTGATGCCGCCTTTTACTGGTTCAAAATGATCTGAATGTACAGAACGATAACCAGTAAATGTATGAACTGTTCCCCTTAGCCTAACTCCAAATCGAACTACATATGTTGCATTCGCCATCATTATTTGATTAGCTAAATCTTGAGAAAGAACCTCAGCTCCATAGGTCTTTTGAACATAATCAGCTGCTTTTTTAAAATTAACTTCAATTGAATTTAGAAATGCATCACTAGCCATTATTTTTTTCAATCTTTTATAGATTGCCCCATTGTTTTTATTTAATAATTATCAAAAGTGACTATTACATAAAAAGGAAAGAGTTGGAAGCAATATGAATCTATGATTTTAAGCTTGAAAAAAATATCTATTTTATTCATTTTACAATCTAACTTAAATTATACTTAATAATCTTTATCAAATAGGAAAAAATATGTTTTCAAATCTAAAATCAGCAATTCAAAAAGTTACCTCCAAAACTACTGAAGAAGATGAATATAAAGGAGAAGATGTCCAAGCTGTCATTATTTTACTTTTAGAAGCCTGTCAAATAGATGGAGAAACTGGTAAAGTTGAACTTGATTATATCAAAAAACTTTTGGTTAATAAATTTGGATTTAATGAAAAAGACGCTAATGACAATATAAGTAGGGCCCTAGAAGACAGTGAACAAAGAATAGAAATTTTTTCTCAAATTAAAGTTATATTAAACGAAATGAATCATGAAGAACGAATTGAGGTAATTCAAATGATGTGGGGAGTTATTCTTGCCGATGGTGTAATAGACGATTTTGAAGCTAATTTAATGCGTCGTATGAATGGGCTTTTATATGTTTCAGGAGTTGAAAGTGCCGCTGCAAAAGAAAATGCGATGACACAACTTAAATAAAAGAAATATGTTAATGTAAGAAATATAGTTATGTTTAACTAAGAAGGTTACATCAAAGGGGCTTTAATAATATGTTTTTTCACTCAATGAATTTTTCAATAGGTAAAGATAACGAAATTTTAAAAGAATCTATTTTTAAATTTGCTCAAAAAGAAATTGCACCTCTTGCAGATCAAATTGATAAAGACAACTCTTTTCCTACTGAATTATGGAAAAAGTTTGGTGAACTTGGGCTTTTGGGTATAACTGCCGACACACAATATGGTGGTAGCGAAATGAGCTACTTAGCTCATTGTATTGCTATGGAAGAAATTAGCAGAGCCAGTGCATCTGTAGGCCTTTCTTATGGTGCCTTCTCAAATTTATGTGTTAACCAGATTAATAGAAATGGCACAGATGAGCAAAAAGAAAAATATTTACCAGAATTGTGCAGTGGTTCAAAGATTGGCGCCTTAGCTATGAGCGAGACAGGGTCTGGGTCAGATGTTGTTTCAATGTCACTTCATGCTGAAAAACAAGGTAACAAAACTTATTTACTTAATGGCTCAAAAATGTGGATTACTAATGGGCCTGATGCTGATACTTTAGTAGTCTATGCCAAAACAGATCCGTCTGGAGGGTCAAAAGGAATAACAGCTTTTATAATAGAAAAATCAATGACAGGATTTTCTACGGGTAAAAAGTTAGATAAGCTTGGCATGAGAGGATCAAATACAGCTGAACTAATCTTTGAAAATTGTCCAGTTCCAGAAGAAAATATTTTAGGAGAAGAAGGGAATGGCGCAGCTATATTAATGAGTGGTTTAGATTATGAAAGAGTTGTTCTTGCAGGTGGACCTTTAGGTATTATGGCAGCTGCGATGGATAATGTCGTTCCATACATTCATGAAAGAAAACAATTTGGTAAATCAATTGGTGAATTTCAAATTATGCAAGGTAAAATAGCAGATATGTACACAACTATGAACGCTTGTAAATCTTATGTTTATGAAGTGGCTAAAGCATGTGATAGAGGAGAAACAACTAGAAAAGATGCAGCGGGATGTATTTTATACTCCGCTGAGAAGGCCACCCAAATTGCATTAGAAGCTATTCAAACATTAGGTGGAAATGGTTATACTAACGAGTATCCTGTTGGAAGACTTTTAAGAGATGCAAAATTATATGAGATAGGAGCAGGAACTTCAGAAATCAGAAGAATGTTAATTGGTAGAGAATTATTTTCGGAAACCTCAGCATGACAATTCTAAAGTCAAATATTAATAAAAATGATCCACAATTCTTTGAAAACAAAGAAAAGTTCAATATTGACTACCAACTAACGTTTGAAGCCATTAATTATTCAATGAATGGAGGTGGCGAAAAATTAAACGAACGCCACATAAAACGTGGAAAAATTCTTCCTCGTCAAAGAGTTACTAAATTACTAGATCCAGGTTGTGCTTTTCTCGAGGTTGGCTTAACTGCAGGTCATGACATGTATGACAATGCATGTCCCTCTGGAGGAATAATAACTGGGATTGGACAAGTTCATAATAGAGACGTGATGGTTATATGTAATGATTCAACTGTTAAAGGTGGAACATATTACCCTATAACTGTAAAAAAACATTTGCGTGCGCAAGAAATAGCGCTTGAAAATAATTTGCCTTGTATATATTTGGTTGACTCTGGTGGAGCTAACTTACCTAACCAGGATGAAGTGTTTGCCGATAAAGACCATTTTGGTAGAATTTTTTATAATCAAGCTAATATGTCTTCCAAAAACATTCCTCAAATTGCTGTTGTTATGGGAAGTTGTACCGCCGGTGGAGCATATGTCCCAGCAATGTCAGACGAAACTATAATAGTGAAAAATCAAGGTACTATTTTTCTTGCCGGACCTCCACTAGTTAAAGCCGCAACGGGTGAAATTACCAATGCAGAAAATCTAGGAGGAGGAGAAGTTCATACAAAAATTTCTGGTGTAGCAGACCATCTAGCTGATAACGATGAACACGCTTTAGCTATAGCTAGACAATGTGTTAAAAATTTAGATGCAAACCAAAATCTTACTCCAATTTCTGCTAAATATAGTCCTCCATTATATGACCCTGAAGAATTACTAGGAATAATTCCTGCTGACAGCAAAACTGCATATGATGTTAAGGAAATTATAATGAGAATAGTTGATGGATCTGAATTTGATGAGTTTAAAAAAGATTTTGGAACAACTTTAATAACTGGTTTTGCAAGAATAAAAGGACAATTATGTGGAATTATAGCCAATAATGGCGTCTTGTTTTCTGAAAGTGCTCTTAAAGGAACTCACTTTATTGAATTATGTAGCCAACGCAAGATACCTTTAATATTTTTGCAAAACATAACTGGATTTATGGTTGGAGAAAACGCTGAGCACGGTGGAATTGCTAAAAATGGGGCAAAACTAGTTAATGCTGTCGCTACAACTAAAGTTCCTAAAATAACAATTTTAATTGGTGGAAGCTTTGGAGCAGGTAACTATGGTATGTGTGGCAGGGCTTTTGGCCCAAGGTTTCTTTGGACTTGGCCATGCTCTAGAATTTCAGTCATGGGCGGAGAACAAGCTGCAAGCGTACTAGCAGAATTAAAGAAAAATAACATCCTTAAAAATAAGGGTAAATGGAATAATAAAACTGAAAATGAATTTAAAAAGCCTATTTTAGAGCAATTCGATAATCAGTCTCATCCTTTATATGCATCTGCGCGTTTATGGGATGACGGAATAATAGATCCTGTGAAGACACGTGATATATTATCAGCAAGTTTAAAAATTACCTTAAATAAAGAAATAGAAGATACAAAATTTGGTATCTTTAGAATGTAAGTATTTTAAATATGGCTTCTAAAAAAATAAAAAAATTATTAATTTCAAACCGTGGAGAAATAGCATGTAAAATTATCTTATGTGCCAAGAAACTAAAAATACCTACATTAGCCATTTACTCAGACGATGATATTAATAGTTTACACGTGCAATTAGCTGATGAAGCCGTTCCTGTGCCAGGTTCACTTGTATCTGAAACTTATATGAACAGCTCAGCCATTATAAAAATAGCAAAAAAATATAAAGCAAATGCAATTCATCCAGGTTACGGACTTTTATCAGAAAATGCTGATTTTGTTGAACTTGTTGAAAAAAATAAACTAATTTTTATTGGGCCTAAAAGTCAAATAGTTAGAAGTATGGGAGAAAAAGATAAAGCGAAATCTCTAATGGAAAAAGCAGGAATCCCTGTAGTTCCAGGTTATCATGGAAACAATCAAGAAGAAGATTTTCTCAAAAAAAGAGCAGATAAAATTGGGTATCCTTTACTTATCAAAGCTAGGGCTGGTGGTGGTGGGCGTGGGATGAGAGTGGCTCTAAGTAAAAAATCTTTTTCATCATCTTTTAAAGAGGCAACTAGTGAGGCAAAAACTAATTTTAATGATAAAAACTGTATTCTTGAAAAATATATTTCAAAAGCACGCCATATTGAAATTCAGATCTTTGCTGATAAATACGGAAATGTAATTCATTTATTTGATAGAGACTGCTCATTACAAAGGCGTCAGCAAAAAGTAATAGAAGAAGCACCTTCACCACAACTTAGTGATGAAATTAGAAGTTTTCTTGGCGCCCTATCTGTTAAGGCTGCTAAATTCATTAAATACGAAGGCGCAGGAACTATTGAATTTATTGCAGATGTAGAAAAAGGCCTTGATAAAAATAAAATATATTTTATGGAAATGAACACTAGGATTCAAGTTGAACATCCTGTTACAGAAGCAGTAACATCAACAAATCTGATATCCTGGCAACTAGAAATTGCTAATGGCTCTAAGTTACCTAAGTCACAAAATGATGTTAAATTAAATGGTTGGTCTATTGAAGCACGGTTATATGCTGAAAATGTAAATAATAATTTTTTACCACAAAGTGGTATTATTCATCACTTAAATTTTCCTTCACTTTCTAAACATAAAAACTGTACTTTAGAAACAGGAATTAAAGATGGAGACTATATTACGCCCTTTTATGACCCTATGATTGCAAAAATTATTTCACATGGAGACAATAGAGCAGACGCAATAGTAAAATTGAATAATTACCTAAGTGAACTTGAAATTGCAGGTATAACAACAAATTTAAATTTATTAAAAAAAATTTTAAACCATAAGGGCTTTAAGAAAGAAAATTTCACTACTAAATTTATCGAAGAAAATTTAAATGAACTTATTGATAATAATATTGATAATTATCTAAAAGCTTTAACCTCACTAACAGTTTTTAAAAATTTAAATGTTTTCCCAACTGATAACTGGTATATGTGGAAGCCTAACGAATACCCGTTAAATATATCTATAAAAGGAGTAGAAGAAAAATTTAACATAGCATGTTTAAATTTTGATAAATTTGAGATTAAATTTGGTAATTTTAAATATACCTGCACTTCTACAATTTTTAATAAAACTTCAATAGAAGCCAACATTAATGGAAAGTATCTTTCTATAAAGTATAATTTGTTTGTAGATAAATTTACTAACAATAAAATTTTTACCTTCTTCACAAAAAACAATACATATGAAGTTCTTTTTTCAAATATATTAATATCAGGGGATGATGAGGATAAAAATTTAGACGATGTTATAAACGCCCCAATGCACGGGATTATCAAATATAACAATCTTAAACCTAATATAAAAGTAAAAAAGGGTGATGTTCTTTTATCTCTAGAAGCGATGAAAATGGAATATTCACTAAAATCGCCTCGTGACGGCATCATTGAAAAAATTTTAATAAAAGACGGTCAACAAGTTACAGAAAAAATGAAACTTATAATTTTGAAAAAATGAAAACATAACTGAAGTATACTCGCAATGAATAATTTTATAAATATTTTTGAAATGAGCCCTCGAGATGGTCTTCAAAATGAGAAAACATTTATAACAACTCAAAACAAAATTAAATTTATTAATGATTTATCCATGTGTGGATTTCAAAAAATTGAAACTTCTAGTTTTGTAAGCCCTAAATGGGTACCTCAGCTTGCTGACGCACACGAAGTATTTACTAAAATTAATAAGGTAAAAGATGTAAAGTATACAGCATTAACTCCAAACGAGCGTGGCTTTGATAATGCCGTTAATGCAAAAGTTGATGAAGTTGCAATTTTTGCAGCAGCAACAGAAACTTTTAGTGAAAAAAATATTAACTGTAATATTGAGACAAGCCTAAAACGTTTTATACCTATTGCTAAAAAAGCTTTAAAAGAAAAAATACCCGTTAGAGGATATATTAGTTGCGTCTCTCATTGTCCATATGAAGGTCAGGTGAATCCTCAAAAAGTGGCTAAAATTGCTAAGCACCTAATTGAGATGGGATGTTATGAAGTTTCTCTTGGAGATACAACTGGTAAGGGCAGCCCTGATGTTACATCAGGAGTGCTTGAGGAATGTCTAAAAGTTTTAACATCAGACAAATTAGCTGGTCACTTTCATGATACGTATCAAAATGCTTTAAATAATATCCAACTTTGTCTAGAAAAAGGAATTAAAACATTTGACGCCTCAGTTGGGGGTTTAGGAGGTTGTCCTTATTCACCAGGAGCCAAAGGTAATGTTGCAACAGAAAAAG
>Ga0209632_10000154_pt1 | contig 70096 bp, 61 predicted proteins | sample COG_10_FD_184754 | JGI IMG/M metagenome (GOLD analysis project Ga0209632, IMG submission 184754) | Pelagic Microbial community sample from North Sea - COGITO 998_met_10 (SPAdes) (version 2) | ecosystem: Environmental > Aquatic > Marine > Neritic zone/Coastal water | place: Helgoland, sampling...
CTTCAGGAGCTTCAGGAGCTTCTTCTCCTTCAGGTGGAGCTTCTTCATCTTCTAATTCAAAATCAAGCTCTTCGTCGTCGGACATTTCTTCGCCTTCGGGAGCTTCTTCGTCTTCAGGAGCTTCTTCAGCATCAGCATCAGTGACAAGAATGTTTGCCATGTCGAATTCGCCGTCTTCATCTGGCTCGCCAAGATCAAGCATTAAGCGAAGCTCGTTAAGTGCTTCCTCGACTGTGTTATCTTCAGCAATGTCTTTAGTGTTCATTTCAGTTACACTGAGGTCGACCTCGTGCATGTTATCTTTAGTCATGTTTCCCTCATTTGTAAGAATTTGATTTTTAACTTTTTTGATAATTGTTTTTACTTCTTTTCTCTGGGCTTCGTTCATACCTGGAAGCTTTGATCTAAGAGTGTGCATTGACAGTACAATACTTTTTAATTTTTGTTCTTCAGGAGTTAGATCAGAGCGTTCATTGAGCATCTTAGATAGAACAGTCATTGCGTCCTCATCTAGTTCATATGCTTCTTCAGCGACTTCTTCGCCAGCGTCTGTAAGTAGTTCGTTAGGTTCTTCTTCAGCTTCTTCAAGATCTTCATGAGCCATTTCGGCCATGATCTCGTTAACGACGTCTTCAAGAACACTGTCGCCCTCTTCAAGAGGTTCTTCATCCTCGGATTCATACATTTCACCTGATTCTTCAGCAAGTAGCTGTTCTTCGATGAACTCGCGAATTCTAGGTGTAACTGCCTCGACTATGGCGTTTTTGGCATTTTGCTCAGCAAGCTCACGGAGCTGTTTTGCTTCTGCGATTGCTTCTTCGAAAAGTTTTGACATTAAATAATCCTCATTATTGTATTAAATATAATAGTATGTTTCAAATATTATTAAATATAGGTAAAAAAGTGAAAAATTGACAATATTTTTTGTTAATCTTCACTGTTTTGTATCATCCAAGTTAATTTTTTTATCCTGTCTATATTACTACGCCCGTCGGCAGCGTTTCCTAAAATATCAGAAAAGTCGTAAACTGGCTCATCTGCAAGCTCACTAGCGGCAAGATCGGCTCCTGCTGAAAAGTCTCTTATTGAGCCTGTTGGCCTGCGTGCACTAATTTGGGTATTCTGGCCGCCCATTGCAGTCCCTTTGTTGCCCTTTGGAGAGTTTAAAGCCCTAGAAACATTGGTAACCATACCGGCGGAGCCTTGTGGTAATTGTGATTTTCCAGGACCAGCCCAACGTGCTTCTCCTAATGGGTTGCCACCAAGTGTTCTGTTGTCTTTTCTTTGATTGTTTGGATCGAAGTTCGGTCTGAATCCGTCAACTTTTGAAGATATTGAAAGTATTAAGTCGTCATCTGCGTCGTCGTCATCATCTTCTACTTCTACAGGTTTCTCTAAATACGGAAAAATAGAGGCGCCCATTGTACGAACGCCTCCAAGTGTTTGATTAGTTGATGTATAACCGCCTGCTCTTCCGTATCCACCACCGATATTGGAGTCATGAGCTGTCTCTAGAATAAACGAGATCGCATCTTTTAATATTTGTTTGTTATACGAAGACGACATAGTAATCTATTCCGTTAATCAGTCTGAACCGTCGTATGACTCGCCGCTTACGTAGTCACCGAGCGTTTGTGAAGATACGCCTTTAGAGGTAACTGACGGAGACACTGTTCCCCCGAGACCTACGCCGAACTGAGGTGTTGGTTCCGGTAGGTCGCCTTCGTATTCTGGAATGTCAGCATAATGCACTGAGCCAGCACCAGGCGAAGATGTGTTAGGAGTATAAGGAGTTGCAGGTAGTCCAGCTCCTCCGGTTTCTACTTCCTCTAAGTTTGGAGCTTCTGTATAGTTTAGACCTTGTAGTCCGAACATATATCCACCATCATTAATTACTCCGTCTTCGGATACTCCTATGTCAGGTATGCTTGTTCCAGGACCGCCGTTTCCTTGCAGAGCTGCTTTGCATATATTTTCAACAGCTTCATCACTATACTCTTTTAAGAGAGGAGAACCGCTAAATGATGCTTTTAGATTTCTATCATTTCTGTGGCCCAAGCCACCTGATTCTACTTTTGATGCAGTTACTGTTTGTTGTTTTGTTGACGCCATTATTATTTTCCATATTGTAAAAGCTATAAACTTAACTAAACTTCAATTATTAAGTATACAAGTGAATTTTATTTTTATGTTATTTTATTTCTTGTCTGCAAATGCTAGTGCTGCCCAGTGAGAACTGCCGGCGTCGTCTTGGATCTGAGCTGATGTGCTTGATTGAGCAGGGCCTGTTGACCGTATTTTTTGTAATTGACTTTGTCTGTCTGCACCAGACTGCTCTACAAGAGTTGTCTTAGCAGTGTCTCCAAGTACACTTGCAAGGATTGGGTCAGTGGTGATTCCAGCAATTATTTCGCTCATTGCGGAGCTTTGTTCATTTACTTGAGTCTCTGCCAGTTCTTGCTGAGCTACTGCGTTACCTTGTGGTTGAATGCGTGCAGTTTGCTGTGTGTTAATACCCTCAGAGAGGATCTCAAGTAAGCATTCTTTTACAACAGACTTTAGTGCTGATCTTTTTAATTTTGACATAATTTTAACCTAACTTTTAATTTTATGGAGCTACGACACCAGGTCTTGTTGATATATCTGGGAACTGTGTATCATCTATTGATGTGACGCCTGCTATAATTGAACAAGTACCCGTCCCTGAAGTTGTTACGAACATTTTTGTGCATTTTAGCTCTAATCTAACTAATACGCCTACGGGTACTGTAAAAGCAGCGCCGCCAGAGGCGAAACTAATAGTACAAGTATCACCAATTGCATGAATAGTAATCCAACGAGTGACAGAACTAAAGTCTACTAAAAGGTTTGTTTGTGAAATTGGTACGTTAACTATATAGGGCCATGGGCTTACTTGATATTCAGCAACTGAGCCAAAGTGTGGTTTAGGCCACTTCATACTTGGCTGTGCGTTTGCTTTATCTCTATCGTAATATGACATTATTCATCCCATTTAAGAATACTATTAAATATTCTATCAATTTTATCTGTTTTGTTAAAGTTTTGATCAATTTCTTCTTGAGAAACTTCTTTTCCTTCGCGGAGCATAAATGCGCCTGGGGTGCTTGGTTCTGATACCATGTCGAAACAGATAAGCTGAAAGTCTTCTTGTACTTCGTCGTTTCCGCCTCTTGAGCGAGTGCTGCCTACGCCTCTTGAAGAGATGCCAACTGTTATTCCTGATTCGATAAGGCTCTGAAGAATCTGCCCTGAAGGTGTGTTTAATAATTCTATCTTTCCGTAGACATCTTCGCCATCCATGTAGGCTTCTCTAACAACATGTGAGACGTTTTTAAGCTCAACAACAGATGATTCAGGGTGATCACATTCACCGAGAGCTCTGTTTTCTCGGATAAGCTTCTGGTAGTTGTCAATCTCACGTGTCAGAATATCCATAGGATAGACACGCCCGTTTTGATTAAGTGTGTTAGCTCGCTGTATGACACCACTTAGTGTAATTGTCCCGTCTTCACTTCTGTTTTCATTAAGTGTTTTTTTATCGACAACTAGTGGTAGCCACTCAGTTAATAGTTTTTTGGTCATTATTGTGCCTTCATCAATTCATTTTTAAGTGATGATACTTGCAAGAATCTTTCTATTGTAGAGTCTTGAATATCATCTGTGTTTAATGCTGTTATTTTGTTTTTTACTTCTTCAACTTTCTCTAGAATAATGTCATTATCAGAAGTTTTTCGAAGCTCAGACATCATATTAAGCGTGTTTGATTTGATTTCTTCAAGATAACCTGTGAACTCTTTCATGTCATTGCTTTCAGCTGCAAATACATATTTTCTTAAGATGTCCTTTTGCTCATTTGTAAGTGTTGAAGAATACTTTTCATTCAGTTTCTCAGTCATTATCTTGATAACAAGCTTGTCTGTATCTTCTGCTTTTTGTTCTGAAAGAACCGGTTCGGCGTCTTTTACTTCGAGAAGTCTTTGTATTAACTGTCCTTCGTACATGACCATTTTTGTAAGGTCAGATCTATCATCACTTCTCCAGCTATTGATAAGCGTCTGAATGGTTGCAAATGTCTTGTAGTCAGCAATTGATGCAGTGTAAAATGTTGACTCATTTATCTTGTGATTGATATCATGAATTAGTCTTCCTTTTTCACTGCTAAGCTTAGCGAAGTCTATTCTTTTTGCAGCTGCCTTTGATTCTTGTATTATGGCAGCAGCTATTGCACTATCATCTGCTGATGCGGTTGTGAGAGCCTTGAAGAGTCTAAACTCTTTAAACAGTTCAGTGCTATGATCAAATCTCTTTTCGATAATATCAAGTGCAATTTGTGCTTCATCTTTTTTGTTTTCTACTAGTTTTGAAGATATATGCTTTAATAAAAGCTCATATACAATACCGACATTTCTTTTTTTGTTATGTTTTGCCATTTTGGTTTCCGTTTAAATTAATTATTCTTTGTTGTCTTTACTTACTTTTAGACCATCAAATGATTTAAGGATTGATTTAATCTCAGATGTCATTTTTGCATTTTCATTAAGCTTGTCGTCAATATAGTTGTTAAAGCTAAAATCTTCTTTTTCTTCCATTATCATTGGCTTAGGAGGCTTCATAGCATTTACTGCTGTCTTTAAAGTCCTACCTGGTTTTGAACCATACGGGTTAGCAATAGAGTCCTGGTCTTGCTTTCCATACCTATGTTTTCTAACGTTAGGTCCATACCTGTTTACATTGGTTGCCCTTGGTCTGTGATCAATCTTGTTATTCGCAGTTACAGGCAGTTTATGCCCATGCTTGTTTACTCTGTATTTTTTTTCTTTTTTAGGGCCAGAAGTGTCATCTTTTATTGATTCTCCTGCAGTTGTTCTGTTGACTTTATCTTGTGCTCGAAGAGGAGCATCTTCATCTGTAATAGAGGGCATTACGTCTTCGTCTGAGTCATTTAACATGTCACCCTGAAGTGGTTGAGTCTCCATCATTGGTTCTTCTTGTGGTGGCGGGCCACCCAGATCGACGCCGGCACCAGCGTCATTTGACGAAACTACACTTTCTACGTCAAGATCACTTAGTCTGTCATTTATTCTTCCCTCTTCTATTCCATTGATCTCTTCGTCAGTCATCTTAAATATATTTTTTCGAATCCATTCACGATCAACAAGGCCTTCTGGGACCTGACCTGCGATTTCAAATCTTGTTCTAAATAGTTCTAGTTTTTGCTGCTGAGCAATAGTAGATGGATTTGAAAGACTTAATTTAAAGTCAATAAGATCCTCTCCGTCGAAACCATTTGCATAAAGATGAATAACAGCTAGCTTATTAAGCTCTGAAACTACTGTTCTTTGAATCCTAGCAATTGATCTAGAGAATCTTACATCTTCTTGAGATAGAGTTGCCTTAGCTCCCAGGCCATCGTCGTATCCTAGATAAGCCTTGGGAATCTTGAGTGCAGCAAATAGTTTCTTTTGAATATACTCAACATCTTCTATTGCAGTAGTGTTTGCTCCACCAGCGAGCGTAGAGATGTCTGTTCCAGTATCTGATCCACGAACAGGAAGATAATAATCTTCATCTACTGACATTGGGTTATATCTAAGGTCTACTCTACCAGTTGATGAATCTACTACTTGATTGCGTTTTAGAGAGGTCTGAACTTGTTCCATGTAGTTTGCGATATCTTCAGGAGGAACGTTACCTACATCAATTTTAAAGACTCTTCTCTCAGGAGATCTAACGACCCTGTAGACGAGCATTGCATCTTCAATAAGAATTAACTGACGCCAGATACGTCTGGCTGGTTCAAGAACAGATGATCCGTATGGCAAGAAGGCATCGTTTCCAAGCAATCTAAAGTGTGATATCTGCCAGTTCTCTAAGACTTGATTTCCTTGAGTTACCCATCTAAATCTTACAGCCATTGGGTCTTCTGGGTCGTATCCTTCCTCTCTTTCTATTTCATTTACAGGAATAGGAAAGGCATTTACTACGCCATGATCAGGTGATACGTCATTAAAGAGGAAAAAGTCGCCGTATTTAACGAGGTTTCTAACCCATGCTGTAAGATTAAATTCAATATTAAGAGTGTCAATAAATAGTTCTTCTAATAGCTCTTGTACTTTTGGGTTCTCTGAATGTATGTGAAGAACTGTTCCTGCCTCGTCTGATGCTACTGTTTCTTCTGAGTATATATCAAGCGCTGATGATAGCTCAGGAGTATATTCCATCTCGCTGAAATCGGCCGTTCTTGCCATTCTATCATAAGATCCATAAGCAGACATTGCCGTATTATATACGCCGCTACTTGACTTTCTAAACATCTCATATGCTGATGAGTTGTTTGCTTGATTTGATGAATTCTTTATTCGTCTCTTTACTACTGGACCACTTCTAAATAATCTAGTTAAATCGCCGAAAAGACTTGTATTTTTTTTATCTGCCATTATTAACCTACAAAAGTATTATGCTAAAGCACTTTTATTTTCTACAGTGTGTATTAAATATAGTGTATTCTAATATTTATCGTTCAAAATGTTTATTATTTCTTAAACATCCAATCAAACATTGGATCTATTCTACCTTGTCTTGTTGAAAAAGCTGTTCCATCTGTATAGATCCCATTCTGTTTTATTGGTATGATTTTTGTATTGCTCATTTTTGTTTCAATTCTATTTGAATCATGACGTGTTGATGTCTTTTTTATACTCGCAAGCATAGCATCATTTATTGTTGAAGCTTTTGCTCCGCCGTCTGATGACCCGTCATATAACCATATTCCTATTGCTAAGCTCATTATTAGATCGTCATTGTAGCCTTTTAGTGCCTGAGCTTTGTTTCCTTTCCATGCGAATGTTTTCATCTCAGCATAGAATCTTGAAGAATAAATTATAATATTTTTATTTCGTATAGTTTCTTCTAGTTTTGTCAATATCTGTGGTCTTGTTTTTCCAGATGTTGTGAAACCAGCTATTGAAGAGTCTTGAGTAGGAACGTAATCTCCGATGAAGACACCTTTTCTATTTCTATAGTACATGTTAGGGTACTTCAAATCTTGTAGCTTTAGAATAGTGGCATATCCATAACTGTTGTTCTCAGGACACATTAAAGCGTTGTTGTATTTTTTTCCATACACAGACAATAGTTCACCATACCTGTCAGGTGGTATTTTGCCTTGGTATTCAGCGACGACCTCTCCAGTGTCTACATCGATAACATGAAACGTAGAAAAGTCTTTTGAGTCACCTCTTGCTACGTCTGCCGAAAGTATGTATTTGTGCTCACTAAGAGGTTGTTTCCAGATCCACACATTTAACTGTGGCCCTTCACGCTCTAATGGTTTCTTTACAGTTGTATTTACCCACTCGATATCATCATCTGCCAAGAAAACAGCACCAGATGATGCGAAGTCGCAGAGATACTCTTGAGCAGTCTGACGTTTTGACAAGTTGTTTGTTGTCATCTTGAACCATTCATCGTCATGTTCAGGATGTACGTCCCATGGTAGGTTTATTGCTTTAAAATCGTTTTCGCCCGTCTTCGCGTCTGTGTAAAGCTTATGAAACTGTCCGCCTACACCGTTCGGAGTTGACAAGATTACTGCTCGCCCACCAGTTGTAAGCGTAGGATATAGACCCGTCCATAGAGTATCAAAGTTGTGAATGAAGGCTGCCTCGTCAATAATAAGCAAAGAAAGTGCTTCAGAACGACCTGCGTCATCTGATGTTGGGACTGCCTTTATTGAAGAACCATTTGAAAACTCAATTGTCTGTTTGTTGTCAGAGACGATATCAGGTAAGACCAACCAACTTGGTAGCCCCTTGATCATCATTTTAGTCTTTTTGGTGAAGTTCTGAGCAACTGCTAGCTTAGTTGCAATAACCAATATGTTTTTGTCTTTTTGAAACAACGAGAGCCAAACAGAGTATGCTGCTGTTAATGTAGATAGCCCAAGCTGTCTTGATTTGTTTACTATTACAAATCTGTTATCTATGAATTCTTGAGTGCAGTCATCCTGAAATGGGAAAGTCTTGAACGGGATCCTTCCTTTAACGGGGTGTTGAATATTGATATATTTATTGAAAAAATAAACTGGATCTTTACCGCATTTTATTATTTCTTTTATTTGTCGTGCTTTTTGTATAGTAGCCATTAGGGCTCTTAGTTTGTTATTTCAAATACTGTAATTCTCTTACAATATACAGTTCGTGCTGAACTAATGTAAGATTGTATTCCAATTACCTCAAAATCAGTCATTGATGACTGCTCTTTTACTTTTAGTGTAGTTCCGGAGGCTTCTTTAAAGTCTTTCTTTGTGTTTTTCATAAAGTCGTTAGTTAGCTGAGCTGACTCACTATCAAAACCTTTTGTTTGTTCCCACTGATCTTGCTCTGATGCGAACTTTCTAATTGTTGCATACGTTACTGTCAACATTTCGCCTTGAAGCTTTGTCTTGAATGAAGCTGTTGCTGATTCTGTTGTTGAACTACGCCCAAATGTAGTGTCTAGTATTTGCCCGAGGGCTCTAACTTGCTCTTGTGATAACATTTTATATCCTGTATTTGTTATAAATATATTAAAGAATGAATTTACTACTCACTATTACTCTTAATTCTTTATCTTTGTCTATTATACTTTGTTCTGGTCGTTCGCCGTTTGACCATTTTTCTTTATCTTGATATGCCCACATAGTTGAACAGCGACTGCAACACTGGAACGCTCTGTATGAAGTGTCATCTTCAGCCATAAGCATCGGAAGACAACAAACATCACAAAAGAGCGGAACATGATCAGAGTCATTGTCATCTATGATTATTGAATACATCTCTTTTGTAATTTTTTTGTGCATAGTTGTTATTATACTATTTAATATTGTGCTTGTATTCTATATGTAGAAGAGCTTGTTTCAAGCTCTTGTAACAAGATTTTTATGAATGTGACACATGTGAGTTATTTTTATCACTAGTAATTTCAATAATATTATCAACGATATCTTTTACTGCGTCAACATGAGATATAATCAATATATTTTTGAAGTATTGCTTAAGAGAAGTTAATAGTCTACCACATATCTCTACATTTAATTCATCAAGAGAGCCAAAACCTTCATCAATAATAAGCATATTTGTTTTTGGAAGTGATGATACATTAATTAACGCAACCCTGATGGCGAGTGAAGCTATCATTTTTTCCATACCAGAGGCTAGCTCTATTACTCTCTTGGAATCACCATAGTTAATGAAGATATCCATTGCGTTTGTATTTGGATCAGCCTCTAGTTGAACTGTGAAGCCTATAGTATTTTGTAGAATTTTTGTTATTTCATTGTTAATATTAGGCAATTGACTCATAATGATCTGTAAAGGTATACCTTTCTTAGATACAGCGTTAATAAAGAGTTTGTAGATTTCCCACTTGCTCTTAAGCTCTCTATATTTTTCACGTTCAGAGTTTAGTGATGATATTTTTGTCTCTATTCTGCCTATGTTTTGAGCAGATAACATTCTTTTTGAGTCTATATCATTAATTTCTGTATTAAGTGATGATATTTTAAACTTTAATGATTTTGTCTCATCACTTGAACTAGATGTCTTACATTCTCTCTTTAGCTTCTCAAGTAGAGCCGTTGCCTGTGTCAGATGTTCCTCTGATGTTGACATCTCTAATATTTTTGTTGTGAGACAAGCCTTCTCTTTTGCTATCTCTACTCTATTTTTAGACTCTTTTCTTAATACTTCATTATATTTTTCTAATTTCTCTTCTAGTTTTTTAGATACAAAATCATTATGTGAACGTTGAGTCGTATCAAGGATCTTTTGTAGTTCAGCAACAAAGTCTATCTGTTCTTGTAATGTATTTTTATCATCAAAAGAATCTTTTATGAATTTACAAGTTGGAAAAGAATCACCACAAGGTACTTCTGAAAGTTTGTTTATTGATTTTTCTTTTCTTCTTAGTATTTCATTTTGATGCTTTAACTCGCCAGATAATTGAAGAAGTGTTTTTTCATTTTCAGACATTTCTTTTATCTGTAAGCTTAGTTGTTCATATGGAAAGCTCTCTTTGAAAGACTCTATCTTGTCAATTTTTGTCTGGATCGCTTTAATTACATTGTTTCTATCATCAATTATTTCACTAATTCTTTTTATTTTTTCTTCAAGATTAGTTACTCTAGATTTCTGATTGTCTACATCGATCTGTGTCACTACGTCGGCATCATCTAGTTTGCTTAGTTCAATTTGCAACGTTTGTAAATTTTGTCTTTTTTTAGATAGCTCTGATTCAAGCTTTAAAATTGACGCGCTTTCCTCTTCAAGATCTGTATTTAAACTATAGATGACTACATCCCAGTCTCTGTCTGGGACGTCTTTCATGAGTGTGTTTACTTCGTCTAGTTCTGTTTTAGCAAACTTTTGCATACTTTCGAAGATATCTAGATCGAGAAACTTTGTAAGAATCATCTTTCTTCTTGTTGCTTTCTCTCCGATGAATTTATTCATTCCACCTTGTGATGCAAGTGACGTCATAAGAAAGTCTTCTGAGGTGCCTATTAGATTTCGTAGAATAGTCTCAGTCTCACGACGTTGCTCTCCGTCCATGTCTTTTGAAACGTTGCCTGTGGCGTCCACTAGATCAAGAGTAAGATCTGTTCGTGCTGTGACTTCTCCTTTCTTGTTTTCATTCTTTTTAGCTGTTCTAGTTGTTTGATACCTTTTTCCGTTTACTGAAAATTGTGTGGTTACATCGCAATATCCTTTTCTTGAATTTATAATATGCACATTCTTTACAGGGCCACGATCTGTAGTATTAAACAACCCAAACATCATTGTCCCGATAATAGAAGACTTTCCTGATCTATTTGGGCCGAAAATTCCAGTTATTCCATTAAGTTTATCAAAATTGATTGAGTTATCTTTTCCATATGAAAAAGTATTATTGAAATCAATAGAATGAATGTTCCATTTAGCATTTCTAGATACTTCGTCTGATTTTGATATCGAAGATAGCGAACGCTTTATTATTTTGTCTAAGCTTGTTATTTTTTCTTCATCAAGATTTGAGTTCTTATAAAACTTTTTAAATAGCTTTGAATGAACAGCTGCATCACGTAAGTTGTAAGACGTAGGTGAATCTCCGTCTATTATCTGTGGTGCCTCAAAGTCTTCTTCAATTTTGTAGACAATCTCAGCTGCTTCTTTTTCATGTTTTAGTTCAGAGTGAAGCTGAATAATGTCTGATTGTGGGATAGATTTATCACTTCTAATTCTAAATCTTGATCCATTTGGAAAGCTTCTTGCGATAGTTAATGTGTCTTTTACACTGTCTTTCCAGTCAATTGTCACAAATGGGCGTGTGTGCTCTAATTCATAATACTTTACGCTAAAGTCATCTTTATCCTTGATGTCCCAGACTAAAAACCCTTTTCCTGTATTTTCACCATAGTTTTGCTGGATCAATGAACCAGGATACCTGACCCTACCATAGTTATCTACAATTTGTCGCTGGTGAATGTCTGCTAATAGAGAGAAATCAAACCTATCAAAAAACGATATATCTACTTCACCTTCAATTGTCCAATCTGTGTCTGTTTTTGATCCACGAACTGCACCATGAAATAGAGCAATATTTATTTTATCTTCTACAGGCTCTATGTCGCCCCAGCCTTCCTCGTCGAAGCATGAAAAGTTATTCCATACAAACTTGTCTTCATAACCCGCTACTGGGAAGTTTCCTGAACGTTTGTAAAGATATATGTTTGGATTGTTTAACGCGTTCACTATTGGAGTTATTGCGTCTTGTCTATCTTTGTTTTTAATCAAACCATCATGGTTGCCCAGGATTAGGTGTGTTGGTGCTATCTCGGCAAGTGATGTAAACCACCATTGGATTAAATCAATAAGCTCTGGGGATATACCTTGTGTCTTAGAGTGAACAATATCACCACCTATATAAATTATATCTGGTTTGATCTCTCTTGCCATTTCATTCATTTTTTCAAATGATGCTCTGTATTCTTTGTGCCTGCTCAGCCCACGAATGTGTATATCACCTGTGTGTAATATTTTCATTATATTGTCCTTCTTTGTGTAGAAAATGAGTCCACTGTACTACTAATAACTTTCTTCTTTGCTTTTTTTCCAATTGTTATTACTACTAGTGCTGTAAATTGCCTATCATTGTTTGACGTCACTGAATTGAACGGCTTGTTCTTTTTTAATTTTATGAATCTTGGAGATGTTATTTTCTCTCCGGTTGCATTACCTTGTATTGTCACTACTGCTCTTTTGTTGTTCTTTACTATGTAAATCAATTTTCTATTTATGTTTTCATCTTCAACTGTTATATTACAGACTTTTTTTAGATTGCCATTAATTAACTGAAAACACCTGAAATGTGTTTTGTTGTCGTTTACAAACAGCGACTTTATTATTACATCATGTCTGTTGTTGTTTAATGTAAACCAATCACCAAAATACTCACTAGAGTTTTGTTTTGATATCTTATATGTTGATTCACATGGTTTTATAATAAAATTGTTAATATCAGTTATATCTTTTAATTTAACAAATTCTTGAACGTTTATCGTCTCTTTGTGTTTATTAATATACTCTAGTCTTTCACTCAGTGGTTTAACATAAACTGTCTCTTCGTCATAGACCAGAGAGTCTATTACTGTAATAACATTGTCTTGTGATACAATAGAAAGATAAGCTGTATTGTTTGGAACTTCTTCAGGCATATCAGGAATGTTCTTAAAGTTTATTCCTATTCTTGTCTTGAAAAAAGACTTATTGTCAAATTTATAAAAGACGCCAAGTGTTCCAGATAGTTTTCTTTGCAATAAAATATCATCTTCGCTGTATATTTTTAATAATTCGCTTATGTCATTTATTTTTTGTGTTCTCATTAGAGAAAAGTTGTCAAACATTTTATTCCTTAAAAAATTGTTCCGCTCTTTATGCTATTAATCATAAAGCTCATTCTGTCTTTTCTTGCCCACGGTTTTGCATGTGCTCGAGCAGTTTCAAATTGTTGTTTTGTCATTTCACCTACGTCATCATGTGGACCAAGCTCTAAAACTCTAGTTGCTATACTGTATTCACTTAATAGTTTTGCTATTTTGTGTGTCTTGTGTGGCATATCTGAATCTAATGCTAGCAAGATTGGTGTTTTATGCTTTATTATTTCTTGAAAAAGCAGTCCATCGTCAGGAAGAGCAGAACCTAAAATTGCTGTTGAATTTTCATTACAGCGCATTAAGTCGAATGGACCTTCAACAAGTGTGAGTTCCTTTGACCAGTCAATATTTATATGGTTAAATATTATTGTCTTTTTTGGAACCTCTGCGTTAATATACTTGATAAACGTATCATCATCTATTGATCTTGCAGCATAAAAATTAAGTTCACCTACATCATCAAACGAAGGCATAAAGACTCTTCTTCTAAATCGCCCCGATGTATATGTTCCTAGTTTGTAATACCATATATCAGCGGGTGATATGTTTCGTCTTTTCAGATAGTATCTTGCTGACTTTATATCTGGATCTTCTAATTTTCTTTTGTTGCCAAGGAATATAAAACCATTCGGTAGCTCAGCAGTTATTTCTTCGACAAAATCATCATCAAAGTCTATTTTTTTCCCCAGTATTTTTTCAGAGTATTCTTGAACTTTGTTTGGTCTATATTTTTTTAATATAGGTAGTAGATTGTGACCTTTATATCCACAAACCCAACAATGAAACATATCTGTTTCAAAGTTAATTGCAAGCTTCTTTTTACGTTTATTAGCACACTTGGGGCAAGAGACAGTAATATCATGGCTTGATACATTACCGTCGCCAAATACACGTCTAATAAAGTCTATTTTCTGTTGAATACTATACAAAAAGCTTATTACCTTGAATATATTAATATACTACACTATTGAGATTAATTGTTCAACAACTTATGTCCGGCTCTTGATATAACATACGCGTCTGCAATATCGTAACAACCATTTTCATAAATCTCTGTTCCTTTTCTTGGTCCTGATTTTAGAGTCTTTTTGGGCCAAGTAAAGTTTTGATCTAGTTCAGAATCTGCCCATTCAATAATTTTCTCTTTAGTTGATTTTGATTTGTCTTTTCTGTCAATTTTAAGCCCGACAAGTTTTCTTGCTGCATTTACGTTTAGAAACTCTGGTTCTATTCCAAATACATTGTATGATATAAGCGTAACCATTCCATTAAATCTTGCTAGCGTTATTAAGACTTTGGCTGAAGACAGTCCCGGCCTAAACATTTGTAAGTTCTCTTCTATGAAAATAGATGTTATATCATATTTTTCTTTTATTCTGTCAAGAGTCATGGAGACCTCTGCGGCCTTCCCCATTGTATTTTTTATTTTATCCAACCGTATATATGATTGTTCTATTAACTTACCCTCAGAGCTAAGTAATGACCACCCAGTTGATGACGTTGATATGTCTAGTCCTAAAATCATTGTTTAAAAATCGACTTTTACTCTAAATAAAAATTCATCGCTCTCTTTCTTTTTAATTGGTTGAGTTAAGTTAGTTCTCATTATGATATTAAAATTTTCGTCATGAAAGTTAACACCTGAAATGTATACAAAAGAGTTGTCTTCGTTATTTACATCTAATGATGCTGACAGTGGTAGAAAAGATGGGTTTGTTGAATTGTTTATTTGACGCTTTTGTGCCTTTGCGTCTACTGTAAGAATATGTAAATTCTGTTCACCTTTAAAGCTGACTTCATGTTGATCAATACCAAAGAATGGGATCGTAGGCGCTTTTATTATTGCTATCCCCTCTGAATAGAATATGTTTCCTACGTTGTTCCACTCTGCTTGCTTTGTTAAACAGTCAGCTCTATAAAGTGACCCACGACCATTATCTTTTATAGTCATTGGAACTTTTCCACCTGACCCAGTAAGAGCACTATCGTATAGCTTGAATGTCTCTGATTCTATTCTGTTTCCGAATGTAAGATTAGAGATGTCAAAGATTGTTATCTCATTAGAGGAATTGTCTCTTGTTCTTTGAAAAATTGTCAATACTGAGCCTGGTAATACACCAGGATTTTCAGGTGATGCGCCCATTATTTCTTCAAGTATTTCAGAATTATCAGACTGTATTAACCCAGGGTATAATGTGCTTTTTGGAACAAGATTTTCTAAAGAGACTTTTGATATGTCGTAATTACCTAATGAATTTTTAAACTTTTCCATTGGGTGTGTGCTATCGAGTGAACCGCTTGTTGATCCAGAGACTAGATGTGAGAAAGTTGGTGAAAATAGTCCGTTATCACATGGTAATATGGTTAAGTTTCTTTTTCTTAAAGAGCCTGTTGCATAAATGAAATCGTTGGCAAGCGTTCCTTGAGATGTTCCTGTCCCATCACCATCTACATCATCATCATAGGCAGTGTCATCAACTTCAACTGTTGTAACGTCTAATACACTTCCTGTAAGATTAAAGAGTCTTGGGTATATGCCATGCCTGAACTCTCTTACGAAGTTCTCAAGGTTAAGCATATGACCGCCTACGCCAAATGAAAATGACACGTTGAACGGATCATCTGTTGTCACTCCTGTTTTTCCTACACCCGGCGTCTCTTGAAATGGCGTCACTAGAACTTGTCTAGCGGGTGATTCTTTTGTAAAACTAGGGGGTAGATAAAATAATAAAGACCCAGTTAGTATGAAGCTTTCTGGGTTTGATGATTCAAACGAGTCTACTTCTTTTGAATAGAGGTATCTGTCATATAGTTTTAACTCGTGTATTTCAGCATTTAGTGGGTGAGTGAAACTGTAATGTGTTGTATCTACCATAGGAACATTGAATGCGCCAACACTGGTATACCCTGTATCAACTAATGTCGTGTCGCCCCATATTAACCCATCGTGTTCTATAACGTCATCCACGGTATTGTCACTATAGTCTCCGTAGAAGAATCTTGAAGTAGTAACTGCTGTGCTAACAGGTTCAGTTCCTCCATGTAACTGATTTTTTCCTTCATAAAAGTTTCCAACAAATAGAACGTCTACTGGGTTTTTGTCTAACCCTGAAAGTGTGGAGATAGATGGAGTCACTGTGTCACCGGCAACATGAAAAAAGTCTTCAGATGATTCATCAATACGAATACTTCCTGTTCCGTTATTGATCATTGATCCACCCCACCGAGCGCATACGTGATGCCAGTGTTTGTGAGTTAGTGAATTATCTTTAGATAAGAATATTTTGTCAGTTGTATGATGTGTCCCAGCATCGAGTCCAGCGACGTTTACAAGAGAAGGTGATGTGTCTGCGCTGTCACCCATTTGAAGCATTATTCTAAAGCCAGTAGACTTACCAAACTGATCTACATTTGACCCGCTTACAAGCGATACAGCAAGTGTAGATGACAAGTGAAGTATAGTTCCTGCATGAAACTCTGCCCCTTCATCGTTTTGATAGCGTGGGTTTATATAAAAGTCTACAGAGAAAGGTCCATCTGGGACATATCTTCCAAGTGTCCTGCCACCTCCTGAACCTGGTGGTGTTGGGTACATTAACACTGAGTTGCTTGGTACGTCAGACGATGTGAAAAAGTTTAATGAATTATAATTTGTATACGTAAATTCGCTATCTTGATACGGAATCCTATAAGCAGGCATCACGTTATTTTTTATTATGTTCTTTATTTCTGTGTTTTCGTTGAAGAAAAAAGGTGGATCAAATCTAAAAACACCGAGGTCTTTATCGTTTCTAAATGATAGTTCACGTGAGTTTACTTTTGTCATGTAGTCGTTCATTAGAGTTTCTACATCGAGCTCTACAGGTGAAGGATGTTTATTTGCTGAGTCAACTATTGACTCAAGATACCATTCAAGATTCTCCGGGCTTTCTTCAGAAGAATCGTTTTTACTAATTGGTTTGTATATTTCCTTTAGCACTTTGTCTGGTCTTGGTTTTACATTTACTGTTCCAGTCTCTCCTGTCAATGACGATGAAGTATACTTATATTCTGGGTGCAGCTCTAGCGTGACAACATCTATTAGATCTCTGTCTATTTTTACAAACGCCATTTAGTACCCTTTTTTGCTTACTATAAGTATAAATATTACAATAAATTTATTATAGAATAAACTTGTCAATAAACGTTTTGTTGTCTTTTATGAACTGATATATTCTTGGAGTCAGTGCTGTAATTAACGATTCACACTTGTCTTCATCATTTAGTAACTGTATTGTATTTTCAATCCCTGAGTCATCGAGCAATGCATGTAATATTTCGTGAATTACATTTTGTTTTATTAGTTCTTTATTTATACCAGTACGTATGACTATTTCACGATGTGTATAGTTTATGTAGCCGTCTGCAGTTTCGTTCTCAGATAATATCTTGTCTTCTTTTGTGAAGTTGACTGAATAGTCTTTTGACCCGATGTTTATGTTAGTTTTCATTTTTGACTCCTAATTTCTTTTCATATTCTTCGATTTCTTTAAGTGTGTAAATAGAGTATGTGATGCCTTTATTTGAACAATAATTGATTGCAGCTTTTTCTTTAGCAATAACTACTGGGTCTTTTAGAAAAACTTTTGCCTTCACCTCTATTAGCTTTCTATTGTCAAGAAACTCAACATCGAAATCAACAATATATCTCTTATTCAAATCGTCTCCGTACGTTATCGTTATAGATTCATAATCATATGATTTTACATACGGATCTATATCAAGACAAACCATCATTCTTCTTTCATAAGACGATCTGTGTTTCATCCGTATATTTGTTTTTTTACTTACGTAGTAACCTGTGATAAATCCAGAATTTGATGACTTTATTCTTTTTATCGCTGCTCTAGAATAATTGTCGAGCTGTTCTTTTGTTCTTGTGTCTCGTGTTCTTCCAAAGTTTGGATTATTTTTTCCCTCGTTTGTTAAATCTCCTGACTTAAACTTTTCTTTCATTTGTTTTGATATTTTTTGTCCTAGAGCTGCAAGCCTTTCGTCTGACTTGGCAGTAAGTCCTGTATTCCAGGCAGGTTTCCCAGTCCACACACTTAGGTCTGCTCTTCCATACATTCCATTGTTTTCACCTGTATTAGAACATGATTTTGAACAAAATCTTTTCTTTCTTTTAGAGAACTGAACTGTGAATTCTTTTTCGCAGTGTTCACACGTTTTTACAATTGTTGCTGCCAATCCGCCTCGCTTGTTATCTAAAAAACAATCATACGAGCAGAACTTTGACTTGTCTGATCTACACTCTATTACTTCGTATTTTTTGTTACAATTTTCACATGTAAGTTTATGGCGAAGTTTTGTCTTAGTATGTGACATTGCACATGACCGCGAACAATACTTCCTTCTTCTGTGACGATATTGAACTGTAAATTCTTTATCGCAACTTAGACATGATATTATTTGTTCTGGATTCTTTTTTGACAGTTTGTAACAGTTCATAGAACAGAATTTCTTATCTTTTTTTCTGTTTTGAAACTGTTTGTCACATTGTTTACAGGTATAGTCGCGTAATGGCATAATAATAACTATACCAATAGAGCAGTTTATGTAAAACTATTTTTAGTTTCGTCTGTGATTGAGTCGAATGTTTGTCTGTCGTTTGGCGAAGTCAAGTCTGATTCTGAATGTCATGTCTTTTTCGTTGTTCTTCTCTACTGGGCGTGATAGCTTGGCAACAGCTAAGAGCTGGTTGCTTGAATCATACAGACCAACAGATGTCACAAATGTGAATGAAGATTGTTGTCCAATCTCAGACTCATCTATGACTACAATTCTTCCAGCTGTATCAGTGTATGATGAATTAGAAGAGAAGTTGAATTCATCTGCAGTTGCGCGACAAAAAATAAGTGATGAGTTGATATTAGTTACATTCTGAAATGTCATTGCTGAGAATGTTCCACTTCCAAAACGACAAGCTGATATGTGATCCAAGATATTATCAATTGAACCCGAATACATTAGGTCAGGTACGAAAGTTGCGTGTGGGTTTGTGAGATCTGAACCTTGTCCGGCTCCAACTCCGGTTGTTTTCTCTGCACCAATAAAGGTAAATCCATCTGCAAGCCCTGTAGTAGTAGGCGTCACAGTAAACCAATTGGCTGTATTTGCAAGCTCATCTGACACGGAGCTTATTGTACCAGATACCTTCTGAGTACAGTCCATTATTTTTTCCATGTCGTATACAGCTATTCCGTGATCATAGAACATCAGTCCAACTGTTTTATTAGTGTCAGAGGCGTCTACAATATCACCTACTGCTCCTGCATATGAAGACATCTTTGAAGTAGATGAACCGACGTCTGTGTAGATTTTGACATCATTTGGAGAGGTTGTATTAAGGTTTGTTATATCTAATGTCAGATCGCTAACGATGTCAACTTTATCTGCATCTCCAGGAAGTGATGCTGCTGTATCTGGCCAGTCATATGCAGCGTTTGTTACAAACCAACCATAAGCAGCAGCTTCTTCGTTTGCTGGAGTGACTGTGTCCCAAGTTCCATCATATGGTCCACTTGTAGCGTCCACTCCATCATTTGCGTATCCGAATATCCAATAATTAGTCCCGTCTGTGTATGTATATAGCCCAGTAGGAGATACGTCCCAAGAACCATCAGCTACTGTTGTATATACACCATCAGTAGGCACATAAGATGCTGAGTGGTAGAACTTCATTGCGAATGTCTCGCGTTTGATACTGTCACGAGCAAAAAGACGTTTCATGCAGACGAACATTGCGTTGTTGATGACGTCTGTTCCATCTGATGCTGGATCAGTGAAAGGAGCTGTGAACTGTGCACCGGCATCGTTAAGAAGAAGTTGAGAAAACTGCCTATAGAGGTTGACTTTCTCTCTCATCATTAGCGAGTTTTGTTCGAAAGTTAGTTTTCCTGTTGTGCCATCTATCGTAGGTAATGAGCCCATTGTAGGGGTTGAGCTACCTTTTGGGATCATTCCTGCACTAACATAATCTCTAAACATGCCAACAGTGACGTCAAAAACTGGGTTAGCAGTCTGTAGAGTAAAGTCTTGATCGTGAACTGTATGAAATAGTGAAGATGTCACACCAGGTCCTACCCCACCAGTAACAAATACTTGATATTTCTGTCTTGTTGTTGATCCAGATATGTCTTCCTGTATTACGTCTACTAATTGATTTAGAAAAGATTTACTTGTTGTAATATCTGATGACGTTATTGTCTTAAACTTTGCCATTTTGCTTTAACCTGTTATATTCTATTTATGTTATTGTTGATATCTGAACTTCAAAAGTCGTCTCTGAACCGTCTTGATTTCCCATAATTGTAACATAAGTTCTTATTAAATTGTTTTTTATGTACATGCTGTATGATGTCGTATTTATATTCTTACGAACCAAATTTAGAACAAGAGTTGATAATTTATTTACGTCTGAGACGCTTGTAGAGGTTGCTGATAGAATGTATGTTGCTACATTATCTGTAGTTATGTTGCTATAGTTCTGACCATCAATCTCTAAAAACAAGTTGTTAACTTCAACTGTATAGCTATGGTTAACTACATCTTGAGGAACTGGGCTTATTGAAACATCTATTTTTTGAGTAACAGTTACATCAGAGCTCGGTATTGCTGTTAGACTTAAGCTCATGACACCATTCACAACAGTACTACCAAGTTCAGTGAAAGGAAGATGACTCATTGTAGGGTTGTTTGCAGAGATACTTATTAGAGAGCTTTTCTGTGAAAGCGAAGTATTAGTCAATGCTTCTAACACCGGGGTGTTTTTTTCTATTTTTTCCTTTCCTACAACGCGTCCAAATTCTTGAATTACGTTGTAGTCACAGTCTTCGTCAGATAGGGCAAACTTTGATATTTGAAAAGAACCATCCTGAGCGGCTAGTAGCTCTCTTCCTTTGTCCGTTAAAACAGCATCAATGAAGATATCGTTTGTATCGTGTCTTAACCATCCCATATTATTATTCCTCTAAAATATTATTAATAATTATATACAAACTAGATTTTTAGTAAAAACTAAATTATACAGTATCTTATTACATCAAATTCCTGATGTGTATGACGTGTTTTCTAGTATTAATTGTTCTTCAGCTGTCAAAAAATCTTCTTTCGTTATACTAAACTTAACAGAGCTCTGCTCTTGAGTTTCAATGTTTATTATTTGAAAAGTATAACTTCCTGAGCTAGCGTATGTGCCGTCTTTTACTATAGACTCAGACGGGAGTGAAGTAACAGAGCCATCTTCTGATAGTTGTGACTTTGTTACTTCCATGCACTCAGGATTAAAATATATATTTATTTTTTTTGCCTTGTCTTCTTTTATTACATCTGAAAGTGTATCTTGCTCTAAAAAGATATTTGGGTATGGCTTTGGTGCTCCTGATCTAGAGATAAACTTAGCTTGTGTTTTGTTTATAAAGCGATCATAACTGACAAGAAACTGATCTGAATATCCTGATGTCAAACCTCTTGCGTCTATTGAAGCAACTGCGTAAATGTATTTAGATTCTTCGTTGAAGTCGCCATCATAGAAAAAACATACTGGTGATGATTTCTTTCTTATGTTGTTTGGGTTCCCAGATGCTGGCGAAAAACCGTCTGTTTCTGTTGAATCATCAAAGTTATACTCACGCAAAAGTGAAAAAGGTGAAGTTAAAGAATCTCTTCTGTATATTTGAAAACGCTTTATGTCTTGTTGTTTGTTGAAAGGAAATTCCCAGTTAACAAGAAGTGCGTCTTTTTTGAAATTATACTGGAAAAACAAACTTGTTGGTGGTAGCGGAGATATTCTTTCACTACAATAAATAGATCGCTTTGATGTTCCAGCAGATACTAATATTTTTAAAAGATCGGCATTGAACTTGTCGTCGCCTTGCGTTATAGTGTCGTTTGTTATTACTGCGACAACTGTTCTTATGTTATATTCATAAGACCCACCGTATCTAACGTGTCTGTCTATTATATCAATATTTTCAGTTCCTTTTATGTAAATTGATGGGTGCTTTATTAACTCATTTTTGTTTTTAGTTACGTTACCCGTCATTTTGTTTTCATATTTTTCTATAATATACCCAATTACGCTTGTCTTAGTCTGTGTAGATGTTCCTTCTGGGTCAAAGTCATGATAGTCTTCTGTTGAGTCTCTAATCGGTAGATCTTTGATGTATCCCCAACCATCTTGAAGTATTTTCATTTCATCAGAAAAAGGTGAGGCTCCATCGGCAACTACGTTGTTTATTATTTTTTTTACATACTTTGTGCTAACGCGTGTATTAATGCGCACGTTGTCTAGCTTGTTAAAAGTTCCAGAGTGAAATTTTGATGCCGCAGCATAATAGATTGAAAAATCCCAAGGTTGATAAAAATCTGTATCTTGAATAAATGAAGTAGTTAAACCGTCTTGATTGCTAACTAAAGATTCAAATGTGACTGAAGGAGTTTCTTGTATTAGTAGCCCTGTTTGTGCTATATTGCTTGATGTAGATAGAACTTCGTCGTTTAAAGATTTATAGAATCCATCGCTTGTTTTTTTGTCCTGGAACATTAAATTAAAATAGCTGTCAGCTGATATTTTCTCTTCATACTTGATAGCATTTGTATTTTTTGATAAAATTGTTTCAAGTGAGGGTTCACTATCTATAAAGTTTTTCAAAGGACCGTCAGGAAGAACATCATAGTCTTCTTTAGAGTGTCTGTCAAAGCTAATTTTTATGTATCGTGGGACTACTGAGAGTGAGTTTCCGTTGAGACTCTTTAGTTTTTTATTTGAATTAATAAACTCTCTTTCACTTTTTTCAAAATAATTGTATACAAAATCTAGCTTAAAGTTTTCAGATTTAGAACCACTGTCAGCTTCATCTATAATAAGAAGTTTTGCAATATTTATGCTCATTATTCTATCTCCTCACCTTTTATTACTTGTTCTACTGTCAGTTGTATGTCAGATTCAAATGATGAAGAAACTTCGAACTCAAGATTCTGAAGTGTTTTTGTTGGATCATAATCTGGGTAGTCTTCTTCGTTGTAGGCGAAGTCAGTAGTTATGTTTAGCATGGCATGGTAAGTATACATAATGTCGTGAAGACTTAATACATCGTCTATTATTTTTTGATTGTTTAGAATTGTAGAATTATATAACATTATGTTTTTGAATCTTTTAGATAGCTCTGTCTCAGGATCAGGTAAGTCGTATATTTTTTCAAAGTTTTCTACTGCATTTTCGTCGTACCACACATCATCATACCTCTCGTCTAAGTCACTTCCTTTAAATTCAGTCCCGATAAGTGATCTAATGTATATTCCCAATACATAGCTTTTTGCAGCATTTAATAATTTAATCTCAGTTGCTGTGGCGTCATCGTCTGATGCTATTATTTCATCAAAAGTTTTTGGTTCTATAGAGTTTATTGCTGAACCTGCTGTTATTTCGTCTAAGTTTAAAAAATGCATACCATCTTGAACAAAGTCTTTAAATGATGTGTATTTAGTTGAAGCAGAAGATATTGCTGTTCCTATTTCGTTAAGCGTAGTTTCTGAACTTGTTTGAGTAGTGTTAAAGTTATAGTTGTTTAGAACAGGGAAGTTTAAAATATCGATATCTAATTTATGGGGTTCAAAGACTATTTCTGGATAGAGTGTGTCTATTTTTGTTATGACTACTGATATTTTCTTGGGTGCGTATATTTCACCGATTGATTCCCTAGTGAGCCCTAAAGAAAATATTTTTATTTGTTCGTCTATGTTGCCTTGAATTAAGTTTTGCTCGCTGAATAGTGACTCTAATGCTGTTTTTTCTTGATCATTAATAGGCGAAAATCTATTTTGAATCAAAGGATTGTTACTTTCTTGTAAAATGTCATAATATTCTTTTACAGCAAGTGCTAAGTTTATATCACCATTTCTTAATAACCCACTAAAGTCTTTGTCAAATGTGATACTAAGACTCTCTGCGTCTATTTCGTCTACTGTCTGAAGTAGCTCTTTTAGCTTTTCTATTCTTGTGGCTATAGAATTTAGTTCTTTTATATGAAGTTGAATGGGAATAAAGTGTTTTACACAGTCATTTGCAAAAAAGTCAAGTGCATTTTCTCCGCCAAAGAAATCTTCTTGAATGCTTCTGATTTGTTCGTCTTTTAATCCTTCGATCCTTGAGACAGGCCCGTCTATGAAGGTTTCTTGTATATTTTTTCCATCAAGAAAAACTGTATCAAAATTATCAACTAATTCACTTATTGGTGACAGTTCAATTTCAATTACAGAAGTTGCTTCCTTGCCTACTCCTTCATCCGCTTCCCTAACGTATATGTCAGCTTTGTATATACTGTTTTTTGCAGGCTCCGTATAAGCGTAGCCTGAATTTGAAACTACGAGCGTTTTTCTATTTGAGCTTGAAAGCATTATTCTCATCATTACAGCAACTATCTGTCTTTCTTCTGTCGTTCTAAAGCTATCAAAGAGTTCTCCAATTGAAGACAATGTATCTTTGTACTGTTTTTCGTCAGCACTGTCTGTATCTAAATAATATGTTGTATCTTTTTTAGTATAAGAAGCCCCTCTGTCTAAGACAATTGTATTCTGATTGCTGCTTTTTATTCTCAGATCTGCGTACTTTTCATCATCAGTGCGATCTTTGTCAAACTTGCTGTATTCTCTAAATTTATCTTCCCATTTAGATGTTAATTTTTTAGTTATGTCTTTTTGCACACTTGATGAAATAGCTTCATCTTCTGTAAATAGTTTTTCAAACATATCTTTGTCGTCGCTAAATTCTTCAAGAAGAAAACCATACAATAGATTTTCATTGCTGCTTAATATATTTGATGCAGCCAACAATACATTGTGTAGTCTGCTTGTGACTCTAAACAAGAAAGTCGTTCCTGCATTTTTCTTGTTTATATTATCAATTGCAGTTAGAATTTTGTCTAGTTCAGATATTGTGCTTGAGACCTTTCCTGTGTTTGTCCCACTGACTTTTTCAACAATTGTATCGAGATAAAAATCAGTGATACTTTCAGGAATTAATTCCATATTTAACCCATCAATAACATTTATTGCGTCTGTTACATTGTTTAAAGTGTCATTTATATTTTCGTTATGATATGTTAACAATGTAAAAATGTCAGTAACAGACTGAAGTCCTGTAAAATCATTTTCGTATTCTGTGACTATTTCATTTATGTTATTTGGTGCAGAATCTGTGTTATAATATCTTTCAACTATTTCAGACAATTGTGATCTTAAGCCCATACCATCTTCAAAAAGTGTAGTTTTAAAACCTTTGTTTAGAGTATCTTCGGATGAATCTATCTTGATTATTGGCTCTATTGCGTTTGTTTTTCCAGTAGCGTCGCCTGACCAGTTTATTTCAGTTATTACGAACTCTTCTGTTTTTAAAATTTCTTCATTTGAATAGCTGTCTATTGACTCTCGTAGTGACTTTACGTTATCAAGAGCAATTTTTATATTTTCTGTTGTTATACTGTAGTTTTCTAAAAGATCATCATAGTTGTTTACTTCGACATACTCTCTACGACTATTTGTACTACTAGAAGAAATTAGTTGTTTTATTTCAGCTGATGTTGGAGGTGTTACAGCTGAGAATGAGTCCAATATGGTGGATACAGGCATATTAACTACTCACCGGAGATTCTATTAAAAGACTATCGCCATACTCAGTTACTTTGTCAAAAAAATTCTTTTTAAGCAATATTATCTCTAAATACTCAGTATCTATTTCTCCTGAAGCATTTCCTGTTTTTAGTGGATAGACATCTGTAATTGCAATGAGTTCAACACCAAGATTTATTGTGTATGGTGGTTCTTGAAATGAACGTTCAGCTGAAACTCTGCTCATTGAAAGTTTTTTTACATTTCCACTGATTCTTGCATCTGCCATTCTATATGCTCCTGAAATTGTCTTTGGAGCATATTACTGTTCCTAATTTTACAACATTGTTTATGTTATAATTATTATACACTGGAATTATAAAGTAATCTATTATTTCATTTAAAAATTCAAACTTTGCTAAGTGATCGTAAAACACTACAGTTCCATTTTCTGTTATTCCCTTCTCAGTCCTAAAATTTATTCCTTTTTCGGAAGACGTTACAACTAGAACAGAGTCAGGTGCATTGCTTTTAAAGTTTATTGTTATTGTAGGAACGTTTCTGTTATTTATTTCTATTTTTTTATCAATATTTAATGTATTATCGTTTTTAATAAACTGCGGTTTGTTTACTATTGTAGTTACACCAGTTTTATATGTCTCTATTAGATTGCCCGGTTCATCAGAAAGTGCCCTGGAATAAGTTAGAGTTCCAGTGTTCATAGACGAGTAGCTTGTAAATTTAGAGACAAAATTATCAACATCTAGATTTAAGCTACTTAAATCGTATGATACTTGTGGAATATAGTCGTTTTTTCCATCTTGGTATCTTGAAGAAGAATTCATATTTTCAATCATAGAGATTATTGAGTTTGAGAACATTTCTCCAAAAAATATATGATTAGATTCATCCAAGTTTATATTAGACATTGGAAACTCTATTTTATTTGATTCTGCAGATTTTATACCGATTACAGTTATATTTCCTGTTTTTAGATCTAGTGCCATTAGCTTAACAAACGATAAATACGAGTAGTTTTCTACAAGATTGTTTTTATAATCGTCGCTGATGTCTGGATAATTGCTCTTAATACTATCATATATGTATTCTGAATCTGTTGTTGGGACTGTGGTCGTAAACACTATTGAATTTTCACCATCTTTTGAAACAATCTCACTGCTAAGCGTATATGATCCTGTTGTTTCTATAAATGTCGATCTGTTAGATACGTTAGTTAGTATATCTGTATTGTTTTTTGTGTTGAACTTTACTTGATACCCATACATTTTATTGTCATTAACGTTTTCGTCTCTTAATATAAGCATGTTATCGTAAAAAAAATTAAAATCCGAAGAATTTGTCTCTATTTCAGTTTTATTTTTTTTGTTTGATTCTTCGTATCTGTAGACTGTGTAATGTGTAAAGTCACTTGGAACGTTGTTTATCATCAACATTATAGCGTTGTCAAGATAAAATGAATGAACACTTGGGTTAGTTTCAAATAGTTGTTTGTTTACATCGCCGACAAAAACATCGTAAAGTTTATTTTTTCCGTCCAATATTCTATAAATTGAAGGTGCTGAATTTCTTATATTGTAGTTTTGTCCTATGCTGTTTTTTATTTCAGATATTTTTAATTTAGAAAACCGATCTTTTAGATTTGATTTTTTTAAAATAGTAAGCGTATCAGACTCTTCATTGAGTACTTCTATTTCATGAAGAGCTCTGTTTTTATTTTCTCTACCTGCCGCGAACAGTTTGTTGTTTTTTTCACTCTCTATGTTAAGAAACTTTGTCTCTATTCTATTGAAATTTTTTAATTTGAAGTTGTTTATAGAGTAATATTTTAAAGTGTCATCAAATACAGATGCGATATTGTCTTCTTTGTTGCTTGACAGTTCTATTATTTTTACAAAAAGGGCATTTTTTTTATTTAGCTTCTTTGTTATGTAATGGGTCATTAAGACAGTTTCTTTAGACGCCTGCAATACATTATTGTTAGTTGTATCTCTTGAAAAACTGAAATGTTTGTTTATCTCATTGTTGTTTTTGTTAAATATCTCACCGAGTGGTAACTTTTTTTCTATCGCTAGTCCGAGCAGTGACTGATTTTTATAGCTAATAGACGAATTACTAAAATTAGCTAGATCAATTGTCTTTAAGCTTTTGTTTTTTAATATTTCTTCTTTTTTTCTTACGTCAAAGTAGTCAGATACGTTAATGTAGAAGTCTTCAATGATCCCGTCTTGTTTGCCGTAACTTCTTCTAATTTCACTTAATCTAGCTTTTGATAAAATTACCCTAATTGTTCTAATTTTATTTTTAAGCATTAGAGGTATGTTAGCATTCATAGAGAATCTAAGAACTATATTTTCAGCTTTTCTTTCAAGTTGTAAGTCGTTTTCAAGATCAAAATCGTAGTTAGCTTTATTGTTTGTCCCCTTAACTGACTTGCGACTTCTTGTTGATTTAGTTTTATTTTCTAAATTTTCTTCTGTATTTTTTGTTGTCATTGTGTCGATATTAAACATCATCTGAAACCTCCACTGTGAACATGTTTATAAAAGTCGGCTGATTAAATGTGTCTATTAAGACTTTTCCTATAAATATTACTCTCTTCACTGATCCATCTATATTAAATTCGCCTGCGTCTAACATGTCTAGCTTTTTTATCTTTAAGTCGACGTTGTTTTCTTCAAACATTTGAAATATAACCTTGTTGACATTTTCACCACTATTTAAAACGCATGATATAGATTGTTTTTTATCAATCATTTTTTTTATGTCAATTGATTCTAGTTTATTGCTTGCATTTAGATCAGCATATAAACCATTAGGTGAATTATCATTTTTATTTATGGGTGGTAAAAACTTAAAATTCAAAACATTTGAAAATTTAATATCATTAATCAAAGCAGGTAAAGAATTTAATTCCTTTGATACTGTAATTTCATTATCGAACCCAGACTCAACAGTATACGTAAAAGTATCATTGGACTGTGTAACGCTAAATGCCTGATTGTTCCTACTAGACTTTGTTGTTATAAAGTTCTGCTGTTTGAAACTATCAAAAGATGCCGTAGTTATACTGTCTACAGTAGAAGAAAACCCTGCACTATCTGAGATCGTGTTCCTTGAAGATATTGTGTTTGTTATAAAGTTATCAGTTGACTGAAAGTGTGATTTTAGTGCCAGTGTTGGCCAGACATAAGTACTATCAGTTAGTAACCAGCCATACCCATCTATGTCTGCTGTTGATCCAGGTGTCAATGAGCCTGCACCGTTTGAAGACGTTGCATCGTTGGCATACCCATAGACCCAATAAACTATTGATTTAGTGGTCTCATCGTAGTAATTAAAATAATCTAGTCCAGCTGGAGATGTGGTTCCTTTTACTTCTATTACTATTTTTCCATTGTATATTCTAGTGTCGTTTGGGTATGTAGATGTTAAAGAAACAATAGAACCATCTGCATTCAATTCTACGCCGTCTCCTTGATAACTTAACAAATTACCACTATCATCTGTTTCAAATACGATATTATCTTGGAATTTATTGACTGCTTCAAATGGTACTCTAATAGTAGCATCCGAGGTTCCAGCTGACAAGTCTGCCTCATAGAATACATTACCATCTGTGAACGATGCATACTTTATCGTAAATTTACCTGAAGAGAGCTGTCTTCTTCCTTCTTGAGTAACGATTGTATCCATTATTCTTTTTTTGTTGTCTAATATTCCGGCCATTATAGTCTCTGTGTATTATTAAATATTACTATTTTCAATTTCTAAAACTTTTGATTTCAATTCTTCTATTTGTTTTTGTTGATCTTGAACAGCAGAAACCAAAACTGACATTAATTCTAAACTATTTACCTTAATAGATAAATTACCGTTTATATCTGGCGCGCTTACTATTGTTGGTATTACATCTCTTATATTTTGAGCTATAAACCCAAAGTGTAAGTCTTTGTCATAACAATTTAATTTTGATGCCGTTTCATTCCAATAATAAGTAACAGGCTCTATTCTATTAATGATCTTAAATGGGTCTTGAATCTTCTTTATTTCGTTTTTCAATCTTCTATCTGATAATAGCGCTACTTTTTCTCCTGACTCAAAAGATGACACAGATAGCGTATCGTGAAGAGCCACTAGATCGTTTGCTGTTGTCTCAAGAGATGATTTTGTAGTTGCAAGGTCTGTTTGCAACAAGCAATATGATTCAATTGCCTCAACATCAGCAGTTAGACTTGTTTTAGTCTGTAACGTGAGTATCTTTGTACCAAATGTAGTTGTACTATTTGTAGATATATCTGTTATTTTTTCGTCTAAGTTAGTAGATTTTATATAATCAGTCTCTACTACACCTATTCTATTTTTTATATCTGGAACATCTGATATTGTTGAAGAAAGATCTACTCCGTCTACCTCTGCTCCTCCTACTATTTTTATTCCTCCTGCTATTTTGACAGGTGAACCACCGTATAACGTTCCGATTATTTGAACATCGCTTTCGAATCTTGCAGTTCCGTGAACAACGAGTCTTTTTGATAGTCCGTTAACGCCGATGGCAAAATCGTGTGGTATTATTATCGAAGATATATCACCTGTTATTTTATTGTTGTTTGTAATATATAATGATTTTTTTGTATCACTTATTTTTATTGACACTATGCACCACTTATATCAAAAGTTAATTGTGTTGACAATACAGCTGAATTCAATGTGTCTGACGTGTATGTTCTATTACTTCCAGAAGGATATGTAGTTAGATCATCAAAAAATGGAAGCGATGAAGTTGCATATGGGCTAAGATTAGAAGAATTTGTAAATTGTGGGTCAGCAACCTGAGTAGAAGAATTTTCTTCTACAAATTTAATCTCAATGGGACCTTTTGTGACAAATTTTGATTGTTTAAAATCGTTAGTCTCAATCATGTTTCTTCCTTGAAACCCTGGAGATGATGCAAATCGTGGTGTAAATTCACGCTGTTTATAGAATCTTCCATAGTGACGTTGTTCAAGCATGTCTCTGAATTGTCCGTAGCTATTGCTTCTAAATACAGCAGTTGAAGTTACTGATTCTATGTCTCTTACCCCATAGGCGTAAGACGACAGCTCTCCTGAAGATGATATTGTTGAATTAAATCCGTATTCGTATTTGAAAGCAGTAGGCGTTCCTAACACTAGACGTGTTTGTACAGTATCTTCGGTTGTCAATGAGTCTATTGAGTTTCTAAATATTAAATTTTTTATTTGTGTGTTTGTCATTATTTCATAATGGGGACCAAACCCAATAACAGCGCCTAAGACTGCAATTGATCCTGTATGATAGAAACTTTCTTGAGCATCCATAATATTAGGTGGAGAAGGGTACGGGTCTCCATTAGCTTTTCTCCACCAATCTGATTCTTGATATAGACCATATTCAGTAGCGTATCTAGTCAATATTGAAAACTCTGTATTGTCTGTTCTTCTTACATTAACACTAAACGGAAAATGTGGAATAGTGTGCCCAGGAAAGAAGTCAATAGCATATTGATATTTAGCTTTCATACCTCTTGTAACATCAAGAGAAGGTAAAGTCAGTGAATAATCTGGGTCTTCTGAATGATATACGTGTACGAGGCTTGGAGGGTTTGCCAAGCGTCCGTCTACAAACAAGTTTGTTTTATCTATAATAGCGTCATGTACGCCAGCAACAGTATCGTCTACTGTGTCTAGAAATCCTGTGTAAGGGGGAGGGTGTGAACCATCTCCTAGATCCTTAAGTTCAATATGTAAAGAACCTGTTCTTATTCCTATGAGATTAGTTGAAAGATCTGAGTATGCTAATGTTGCCACACCTGTAGGATCGTCAGGATCAATGAATGTTCCACTCGTCCAATCTATTGCAGCGTCACTTAAGTTTATAAGACCAATGTTGTTTAATATTTGTCCTACGTCTGGTAACAAAGTATCGTAATATCTTTCATTTTCATCAGCAAAAGTATTAAATCGCGTTAGAGACCAACTGTCTGCAACGTCTCCATCTGTTACTCTTTTTGTAACTCCTCTTGTCCCAATAGGAATGCTATCACCGTCAAGTGTACTCATATCACCAGTAACGTATTCATCTCTTGTTGTTCTAGCATACATTGATATCGGCTCTATTTCGAACTGATCTAGAACTGGCTCTCCATAGTAAGCTTCGTGAACTGAATTTGATGTTAGATCTTGATTTAGTGTATTGTGAAACTCTTTATTCTCTTTTATTAGAGAACCGTATAATGTCATTGACGCCGGTTCGGCTTTTATTTTTATGTATGAGCCTGAAAGTGATTCTTCTTCACCCGCGGCTGTAATATAGTCACCTGCACATTTTTCTATTCCTAAGACGATGCTATCACCTGGCAATAATAAAAAAGGAGAAGACGTAGAATAAGATTCAATTGACGTTGGTTGAGATGACTGATTTATTAAAGCTACTGAAGATGTTATTTGTGTTTCTTTTAGTTCTATACCTATGTTCTTTTGATGTCTCTGTATATTTTTATCTACTCCTATCTTGCTGTATTTTTCGCTTACAGACTTAAGATTTGTATATTCTTCAAAAGGTGTGTAATTTGAGTCCGTTCCCTTTGTTAGAGAAAGTGAATTTGTTAAAGATTTTCCGCCAACCTCTACGTTGTCAATCTTGAAAGGGGTTATTGAGTTGCCACCAGGCCAAAAATGACAATAGTTGTTTGTGGAGATGCTGTAGACACTTGGAACGTATGTTGGAATTTTTGATACTGTGTAATTTTGTCCGAATATAGAGGGCAAGAACTCTAGAGTTATATTGTCATTAAATTCTTTTATTTCAGCTCCAGATGTTCCGTCATTTGTAAAGTCAAATCCATGTGAAAACCCAGTATCATGAATAGGATAAAAGTCTTTTACTAAGCGAGCAGGCCCACCCATAACTACGTCATATAGAACGTTTTTGTTATAGAAACAAATAGAACTTGATGCTATCAAAATTCTCTCAGATGTATCTATGTCATCTTGTGAGTCTTGTACAGTTGAAACTCTTTTTTGTAAATAAAGAAAGACCATATAGTTAGACATTTCTTTCTGTCTATCATTTAAAATATTGTTGTCTAATATATGCTTAGCGTAGATTGGTAAATTAATAGATATTTTTTCTAATAAAAAAGGTGACTTAATAAAGTCTGTATCAAGAATCTCTGCATCAAGAGCATGATACTTAGTGGCCCAAGGAGCTAAGTTTGTAATAGTAGGCATGCCGATTTTATCGTAACCTAAAACTTCTTTTGTAACAGTTGAGTCTTGTGTATCTTCGTTTAATCGTGTTAGAAAGTTTGAAGGTCCAGCAAACTGTGAAGGGAATGATACAGGACCAGTAGTACCTGGATTGTTAGGATCAAACCCATATCTAAAATTAGTCTCTCCTTTTTGAACCCATTTGTTTTCAGTAAACGAATAATAACAAAAACCAGTAAAATCACTTGTCGTAGGGTGAAACTCTCCGGCAGAAACTGTATCATAGTTCTGTCTAAACACATATTGATCTTGTATTGCCGTTATGTCGAAAGTAAACGATGTCTTGCTTCTTAGTGGAGATGAGAACCCCGGGTATACTTCTCTGTCTGTTCCTGTGTTGTAGAAGTCAGTGTCTTGAGTCTTAACAAGTTCATCATTGTATGCAGAGATGTCCTCACCATCAGTGATAATATTGAAACTTTCTCCTGAGTGTGAGCGGGTTATTAATCCTTTCGTTGTTATGTCTGTGACCAAGCCAGGGAGGCGTGAGTCTCCTTTAAGAAGTCCCATGGGATACTGGACCTCCTGAGTGGAAGATATGTCTGGATTCCAACGTGTGTCGTTCAAGTAAATGGCTTTGACTTCTGCTGATGTTAATGTGCTGTTCCAGATTGCGACGTCAGCTATATAACCATTAAAAACGTTTGTAAGCCCCGCATCGTTTCCAATGTAGCAATCATCTGTGCTTATTACGCTTAAGACACCTGTTGGTGGACCACTAGTCTCTGTAAGTGGTATCGAAACAGAATCAACGTATAAGACTGGATCGTTTGTTGTAACTGTTGCATCATAAGTTATTACAATATTCTGCCAATTAGAAGTCAACACTGAAGAGGCTGAGTTCCACCACACGGGGTCTGCTGGGCTGTCCCAAGTAGCCTTAAACCATATTCTCTCAGCTGAATCTACGTATAGAGAGATGTCTGTGTTGCCAAAATCTAATAACCTTGCCGTTCCGGTATCTACGTTTCTTTTTGCCCACATTGAGAACGTCATTTTCTTAGTTGAGCCCCCTGCAGTGTTTGATCCAATTATAGCATCCCAAATTGAAGCAGTCCCAATGTTTAATCCATCATTTACGTTATTTCCATTGCTAAGATATTTGTATGAATTTCTTGATCCTATTGAATCGTATAATTTTCCGTCTCTTTCTGTGTAGCTGTTGTATCTTGGATCATCTGTTGATAGTATTGTTGCAAAGTTTTTAATATTTGCTATTTGTCCGCCGGCTACTTTATTTTCTATGTATGCTGTATCACTTACTGGAACTGTTCCACCAACAAATAGTTTTACCCCACTTGGAGTAGTTAGCGGAGTAGCAGATACAGTAGTCGTTGGGATCACTACATCTTGTGGTCTCCAGTGAGCAACAAGATTAGCCTGTGAACTGTATGTGTATTTAGAACCACTGTCTGTTATCGAGAATGATTTATCTTTTTCGCCTGGGTATACGGTTGGAATTTTTTTGAATTCAACTGTGTTTTCATCGTTGAACTGTATATTAAATGTTCCTGTTCTATCTTTATCACCTGTTCTTCTGGCTGTTGAATATTGTCCACGTTGGTTATCTTTGTCACGTAACATGATTCGTGGTGAATAAGATGTGTAAGTTCCCAATGAAGTTACTACTCCATATTTAACATCATGAAGTGCTTTAGCTTCAAATGCTGTTAGTTCGCGGTTCCAAATTGCTAGCTCTGAAAGTGCTCCGTTTATATATGTGCCTGGTAATGCATCGTATCTACCTATTATCATATCACTTGCAGTATTAGACATTGCTACGTAAGTGCCTGTTGTTCCATTTGATATTTCGTTTGATATTTTACGTACTCCATTAATATAAAAGTTTATATCTGTAGAGGGTCCAGAGCTCTGACCATTATAAGTAACTACTATGTTAAACCATGAATCTTTACTTATTGAATGTTCATCAAAAACATATTGAAACATGTTAGTAGAGGCATCAACAAGCTGTAATACTACTGAGTATTCATTTGTTTTATCACCACCAGATTTATTTTCTATATAGAGATTATACTCGTCAGCTTTTGACACTATTCCAGAAGAAGAACCCAAAGTCAAAGCTTCTGGGTTTATCCAACAACTTATACTGAAAGGTTGGTCGAATGCGCCATTACCAAATGACAAATTGTCATGGTCAACAACACTTCCGTGATTTGCTGTTCCATCGAACAATACAGTATTATTTTTATTTTTAAATGGTGTTGATTGGGTCATAAAAGGCGTGCCAGACAACCATGTTATATTGTGTCCGTTTCCTGAACTGTCAGCACCTGTTATATCGTTTAGTCTCCAATAAGCGATAAGGCTACTATTGCCTGCGTTTGGGTTGTCATCGCCAAAGATAGTCTTCCAAGACACAGTCAAGTTATGATCCACTATTTGATCGCTTAAGACCGTAGTATTATCAAGAAATATACTTTTAACTTTTTCGCTCATTTAACTTTCCAAAACTTTATATAAATACATCTATAATTATAACACTTTTTATTTTCTAAGTAACCCACCGAACGCTAAAGAGTCTGTGCCTGTAATTGAAACACTGTCGTATACAAACCCAGAGGTTGCTGACTTTATTAAATAGTTTGATCTAGAGCTATCTGGTAGAGCAGATGCTATATTAATCAATGCCTCGGCTTCTGAAATTAGTGTGCTTATTTCTAAAACTGCTGTATCGTTAAACAGTACTTCTGTCTGTGGTACGTCAGATGAGTACCCAGGAACATTGAATGTTATTGTAGTAGAAGTCGCAGAATCAAATACAGGATCAAATGCCTGTTCGCTTGCATCAAAATAACTGTCGTCATTAATCATTACATTTTCTATTTTTTGTTGATCTTCTGTTCTTTTTATATCGTTCGATACTAAGATAGATCCAAATTCTGGGTTTGAATTTCCTCCAGATATTTCACCAGAAACTCTGTGTGCTTGCCAAGGCGAATCAATTGAGTTGTTGAGTATTGCCTCTCTTATTGATAACGGTTCGAGAACACCATTATTTCTGTCTGATTCAAGAATATTATTGTCGTAAACTACAGGATATTGAACTGTTTCTGTGCTTAGTATAGTATGAGTAGTAAGATCGTATGGTTTAAATCTTCCTTCAATATCGCTGAAAGGTATGTTTCCTTCATAGTTACTTGGCTGCCCGAACTCTCTTTGTTCAATATAATGATCTGGGCGATTTATGTTTCTCTGATTGTTTGATGATAACTTAAACAATAAAGACTCGTGCTTGTATTTGTTTGTTGTTACGCTAACACCTTGTCTAAATGCATCAGTTGCTGATGTGTCTGTTTTTGATAGATTTTTTGTAGCAGAGTCGTAAATAGCTACAACTTCTTTCTTCTTAAGATAGTAGTCTTGCCACATAGCTACTTCAGCTACTAAGCCGTCTATGTTGTTGTTTGAACCTGATTTATTTGTACCTACGAAGACATTTTCTGTTGTAATTCTAGTCCCAGCTGTTCCATATGAAGAACAAACAATAGAATAATTTTTATCAATAGTTTTATTTAAGTAAAGTCTATAAAATTTATTAGTGAGTGCTCCTGAAGAAGACCAGTTGTTACCTGCAGAGGATATTACTATGTGTTGCCACTTATTTGATTCAACGGTAATTGAAGATGTAATTACGTAAGTGTTAGCAGATGCGTCAACTGTCTTAAACTCTATTTTCATATCAGAGTTTATTTTCAACTCGTATTCTTGAGTTGCAGAAGCACCTTTGGTTAGTAATATTGTCTCTTTATTGCTGTTTAAATAAAACCACATTGAAATTGAGAATTGTTTATCTGTTGTTGACCCTATTGTTACTGAAGGGTTTACTATTTCGATGTATTGATATAATGATGCATCAGGAGATGTTAGATCTACAGAGGCAACAGTTTTATTCATCTTTTTACCAGGTGCTGCCAAAAACGGAATATTTGAATTTGCAGTAAAAACTGTAGCACCTGCTTGATCTTTTGCACTTACTACGTTTAATGTGTCACTTATAACGGATGTGCTTGAACGTGTGTATACTTTTAGATTTCTTGATGCAATCTTTGTGTATCGACGTCCTGATTTTGAGAATTCTTCAGTTAGCTCGTAAGGCTCATCTTGCTTTCTAATTCTTTGTGTATTAGGGAAACGAACAAGAGCAGAAGTTATTTCTGATGTGTTGAAGGTAGTTGTAGGGATTCCATAATTTTTAGCAGTAATTTCAATAGTTTGCGTCTCTATTGTGCTAGATGGTTCTCCAGTTTTTGTTTCAGTTACTCTTGATACGACTCTTCTATTGTTTGAACTGTCGTCTTCATAAGGAGTTAAAATTCCAGGATCGTCTCTTAATTTGTATGCCATAGTGTTTTCCTAAAATTTCTTTATGCTTCCGTCAATCTGAGATAGAAAGATACTACCTCTTGAATTGTCGCGTTCTGATGAGTTCATGTAGATGTCATCGAATAAGTATCTAAATCTATTTCTTTCTAACATATGAGATTCAATTATAAAGTTTGTTCCCATATATTTCGTCTTTTTTGGTAGTAATTGTTTTATTATTTTTGTATATGCGTCATCAAACCACTTAAAGATCCCCAAGTAAGCATCTATATCTAACTTACCAGTAAGTCTGTTGAAATAGATTTTCTGTAAGTTCTCTAGATCAATATAAGAATCAGAGAACATTAGATTTGGTTGTCCAAGTATATTGTTAATGACATCAAGAGAGCTGAACATCTTTATTATGTCTTCATTTAATGCGTCTATTGACGAGAATTCAACTGCAAATCTTGAATCATCAAAGAACTTTTCGTATAATGGGATCTCATGAACTAGACCTTGAATAGCATTTGCTGAGTTCTTGACGTTATCTGCATCCATAAAACCGCGTGCTCTAATTTTATTGCTTGACTGTAAAAGATCATACTTAGGTGAAATAATGTTAAAATAGAAGTTTTCTGGTTTGATTACAGTATTTTCTAGTTCGAATCCAGTTCCTGATAAGTGTTTTTCATTTTGTGAATAATCAAATATTTGAATTAGTCCGGAAGAGTCTGCAGTAGTTATAGCTTGATCTGTTGAAGCATCAACTCTAAGCCTCTGAAATGATCCTGTTGCGTGTGTGTTGAAGTTAAAGTTGTCAAACGGTGATACAACACCAAGTGAAGTATAATTTCTTACGTGCTCTTTCCATTCATCATCTGTAAATCCTTTTGACCACATTCTTAAATGTCCGACTTTGCCCTCAAAGTCTGTTGTCATTTCTTCAGATGTAGGTCCATAGCTGTTCAAGTATTTTGTATTCGTTACAAAAAGCTGCTTTCCTATTGAGAAAAAAGGCCCAAATTCGTTTTCAGTTCCGTCTATTTTTGAAAAAATATCTTTTGTTGTATCTACTTCTTGATATAGCGCAGATGCACTATGATACTCTTTTATGTCACCGAACATCTGACGTGTGCATTTCATATAGTAAGAAGATGATACGTTGTTTTCTATCTGATCGTATCTGTCTCTTCCTACAGCTAAATTCCATTTTGAACCATCAAAAATATTCACTCCAGTTAGTATCAGACTTATTTTTGGAACTGATGGAGATGTAAGTGATGAAGGGGTTATGAAACATTTTAATTCATGACTGTCTGGATCTATTGAAGAAGAATGAGCAACTACGTTTATGACTACGTTGTTATATGTCGTGCCACTTGCGTTGACGCGAAGTAGACTTTGATATTCACTATATACTCTGTCAACAGGGAAAGAATAGATTCCTTCAAACAAAAAAGATCCAGATGAATAGATACCATCGTTTGGGTCATTTGATATTCCGTGTCGTGACTCTGAGTCAGCTGTAGGTATGGTGGCAGGTGGAGGATAATGAGAAGCTATTGAAGCCATTGTCCCACCTGGTTCTGGGTAGCCTATTTCAAGCCTTGATCCTGAAAGGAAGCCAGACTTTACATAAGGCATATTTGAATATACGCCAAAACTATCACTTGCCCCTGGAGTTATACCTATTGAACCAGAGAAATCTAACATTGTAGATGTTTCTATTTTTTCTTCTCTTGAATATTTTATATCGTTCTTAAGATTACCGCCGTACTCTCTTAGGCGCAATAATGAGTTTGGATCAATTCCTGCAGACAACAAGAAAGACTTTATACTGTTTATTGTTCCTTTTGACTTATAGATGTCTTTCAAGTTAACAAGAATTCTTCGCCAGATTTGTGACTGAATGTATGATAACGCCGTCTGTGCTTTTGTTGTTTGCATACTTACATTGTCACCCTGAGAAAACTGTTCCCAAGATGACTCTGGAAAGATTGTAGGTAGTTCAAAACCGTAGTATTTAGCCACAAAAGTTAAAAATGTATTGATTGCAGATTCTTCATCGCTGTATTCTACGTTTAATAAGTTAGAAAAGTTATCTGTTACTACTTTTATTTCATCAAAGAATTTTCCCCAAATTAGTAAAACCGAGGTTAGCATTTGTGCTGTTCCTAGTTTTCCATCATTTGGCTTTTCTCCTGTGTAAGCCTCTAAGATAGTGCCGAACCCATTTTCATCAGACACTGTGTTGTTCATACCATCTAGAAAGTAATGGGGTGGAACAAGTTTTGTAATTAAGTTTGGGTTGTTATCGTCGTATAGCATAGCTGATGTCAGCAATGATGTGTTTAATTCTTGGACAAGTGTGTTGTTTGGGAACAAAATAGGAAAATATTTATCATCTTCAAATTCAATAGGGTTTACTATAGACGTAGGATTGTTCCTAAGTGATGGAGTAAAATTACTTATTACACTATGAAACCCGTTTCCTGAACTGTCTATTGCTATATTTGGTGTATTCGATGTCTCTGTGGCGTCATATGGTTCATTGAATCTAAAGTATAAAGCTAGATCATCATCTTGGAAAATCTCTTTTTTAGACTTTGATTCTATTACGTCCCACGTTATTGCTTTATGATAAAATCTTAGTTCATCCATGTACCCATCGAAATATTCTCCTGGGACAAAGTCTAGAACTGATGTTATTTTAGTAGTATTTCCTTTTCCAATAGTTAGATAATTACTAGTAGGATCCATAGTTAGCATCTCTAGTACTATATCGTTTGTTGTCTCTACTCCATTTACTATTAACTTTAAAGTAGAAGTTTCACTATCTCTGTCAAATATTGCACATATGTGACTAAAGGCTCCTTTTGCAATTGGAGCAGATACAAATGACACCATTTCTGCAGTTGTAACTATGAACTGAATGTTGCATGTAGTGGTTCCTGCATCTGCTTCTAATACTAATGAAAAACCAATGTTATCGCTTTCTAGTTTTTGCAAAACTATTTGGTTTAAGTTTGAACTATCAGTAGGATATATGTGAGCTTCTATTGAAAATGATTTTGAACCAGGATTTAATCCTTTATCACCCGTCGGAGCCGTGGGTTCTTTTATTACTATACCAGAATTTTTTATATCTTTTACTTCTAAATAGTTGTTTAGTGATTTATTAAACTGTAGATAACCAGTATTTTTAGGAAAAGTATCAAGAATATATTTTTCAAACCCAGTCAACGAATTAATAAAATCTATTGTTTCTTTTTTAGTTCCATCTATCGGATACCCATTGACAAGCTTGTCAAAAGCCGTGTTTACGTTTGATACTGCAGAATTAAAAAATGTATGATTTTCAAATTTTGACCAGTCAAGATTAAGCTGCTGTGTAGATGAAATAGATTTTAGCGCTTCTTTAAAAAAGTCACTTTCAGGAAACTCATCAAATAGAGTATTGTCTATTAGTTTGCTTACAGAATCTGTATAGGTTGTCATTATTATATTACCTTGAAGATATTATTTTCGCCAATAGTATACTGTAGAGAGCCAGCAGTCTCTGTTAATCGAAACTTAATTTCATATGACGTCCCCTTAGATAGTCCTTCTAAGTTTAGTATCATATGCATCTCATCTGTATCGTATGAAACTACAGTAGAATCATTATCAAAAGGAATAACAATATCACCTGTGCCTACATCTATCAAAGAATAACAAAGCTTCCCTGCAACACCTAATAAAGCATCAGAGGATCCTATTAGCTTACCTTTATTTTTAATCGGTAGTTTTGTAGCTTCAACAGAGCTATAGTTTCTATCATCAACGAATATGTGAAGTCTTACTTTATCTGTAGCGCTGTATTCTTTTTGTAGATTCAATATTGTTGCTTGATAGTTTGTGTAATCTACATTGCTAGTTACTGTAGTAGCGTCTGTATATTTTATTATTAATCGTGGAGTCTTGTTTTTATCATTTGAATGACGTGATGCAAACCTCTTTACAAATCGTGTCTTGTTGTCTTGTTCTTCTGCTTGAATGTAAGATATTCTGAATCCGTTATTTACGATTCCTCCCGCGAGCATTGCTGTGATTGCCGCTGTGACGTTAACAGAAAGATCTTCTTGTCCTGTTTCGAATTCTTGAGTTACTGTATAACCTGTGTTAAAATCTGCCGTAGACAATATATTGAAAATAAGATAAGGATCACCTACACCAGGAGTTATTGTTGTATGCGTTCCCCATAAAGTCTCAACGCCACTAGAATAAGAGGCTGTTAAAAAGTTGCATACATCAAGGTCATCAAATGATTCTACATCACGTCCTGAACCTTCATCGAAAGCTAAAGTTAACGGTGCAACTAATAGTGAAAAATTAGATGGAGTTGTCTGACCGCCGAATACATCGTACATTTTTAGAGTAGCTTCAAATCCAGTTTCTGATTGTATTCCTGTAGCTAATCCTGTAAGATCGAACTTTACTAATCCTCTTGACAATTCAACTGGAATGCTTAAACCATCAGAGTCTTCATGTAATAGTACGGTTCCAGTATCATCTCTGTAGGTCTTTGGGTCTCCAGTAAAAGATGACTCGTCGTAAAGCTTAAATATATCAATTGTTGATGCGTTTCCCATGTTAGCATCAGTAGCTCTAGTCGCCTTGTTTAAAACTTTATTTGTTATATAAGTATCGGCTGATGCTGTTAATATTTTGTACATTATTTCACGTATCCTGTAATGTCGTCTTTTGAGCTTTTTAATTCAAATATAGAGCCGGGTGGACCAACTAAGAATTTTCCAGATGTATTTTTGTTTATGTCTAAGTTATAAGAACTATAACCTGTCCCTGTTTTGTTTAGAATTGTGCAATAATTTAGTGAAACTACACCGTCTGTAGCAGTTATTAACATCTCTATGTTTGTTTTATTTATTGGCATGTCTAAATGCCATTTTTTTATATCAAACAGTGATTTGATTTTTTTATTAATATTTTCAACAATTATATTCTTATTAACAATACCATCAGAGACGATTTCGTATTCAACTCCTATGTTTATTATGAACGCATCCAAAATATCAATAGCATCTGTTATTAGTCTATATTGGTTTAGATATACTTCGAGGTTCTTTTTAAGACTATCTGATGATGATACTAGAGCTCCTTTTGAATCTCTGCTTATGATAAATAGCTGCGTTGAAAACAAATTGCTTGTTGTATTTGAAAGTCCTGCTCTAAAGACTCTTCCGAAGTTTGTAGGTAATGTGTAAACTCTTGTAAGAAGATCATTCTTAGTCACAATTCTTGATTGAGAGTTTTGATGTCCTTTGTATTCGAACCTTAATTCGTTTAATGTAGGCTTATCTTCACCTCCACGAGCTGAACTTGTGTTTACCACACTTAATGAGTTTCTAATTCCAAAATTGATATAAGACGTTGAATTTCTGTTATACAAGAATAATAATTTTTCAACGGTCTTAATAGAAGTAGCAGCTACATTATGATTTAAACCACCGCCCTTCCTGTAAGTTATTGTTAAATTAGTATTGTATGGTGACATTCCAAGAGTTGATGTTGACAACATGTTGTTAGGGTCAATTGACTGTCTACTTAATGTTGTCTTTCCATACATAGGAAGAGCGAATTCGCTTGGATCCGGTATATAATCGGTATCAAGTGTCATTTCGTTTCCACTACCAAATGTTAGCTCTGTTTGTCCTGAAATTCTATCTAGCTCTCTAGTGAATCTGTATGGGGCTGGTATTATTTCGAGATTATCAGAAACAACATCGTAGTCGTAGCCTTTGTTTTGGACAGAACGAAAAACAACATCTTGAGATAAATAATCTACTTCGTAGTATTCATTTCCTGCTGTGTCTTTTATTCTTAGAATTTCATTTATATCTGAGTCAGATATTACTATTGTTTTAAACTGTTTGAAACTTCCAGCAGCTACAACACTTGTTTTTGTCTCTCCGGATACGCAGATTCCTGTCATTTTTATAATATATGATTTTGGGTTAAGATCAGCATCTAAATCATCAGTGTTTATAAAACGTTCATGAGTATATTCATCAAAAATTTTTCTAGAGAAGTCTAAGTCCTCCATTAGTTCAAATTTAATTCCTGTGTTTGACGTCATAGACGTGCCAGTGAGAATTATAGGAAGAACGTTAGGGTCTACAACGATATTGCCATTTATATCAACTGCTGAAGGTACTGTCAAGTAGAAGTCTATATTTACAATTGAAGGTGAAGATGATCTGTTCTTTATTCCTGCTGTTTTTAAAAGTTTTTCAATATTTTTTGTTTGTACAGCTGTATTAATATCTAATTCATTAAACTGATGATCTAGATAGAAAGACATAACATCACCCACATGAGCTGCCATATCTAGAAACAGACCACCTACAGAAGCATCAGAGAAATCCTGGATTGAATCTGGAAAATACGTTGTTGCGTATTCTACAAGATCACTACGGAGTGCATCAAAGTCTCTACCGTAGAATGATCTCTTTTTTACACTTTTTAATTCATTTAATAATTTTTTTTGCATTTTAACTCACGGGTTGAACAATAACACTAAGTTTTTTGTTTATTATATTTACACTTCTTATTGAATAAGTCAACGTTATAAGGACAGGTGCAGCTCCTGTTATTATGTCGATTTTTCCCATATTATATTCGAAGTCTGACAGTTCTACATACGGCATGCTGCTTGATACTGCTGTTTTTATTCTTGTCATCACTACTTCGGCAAAGTCATCTTCTGCTAGATTTTCTGTCAACAATGGACGGATGTTTGCTCCTATATTATAGGAACCTAGTCTTTCACCGTTATTCGTTTTTATAAGATTTGCTAGATTGTCATTTATTTGTTTTCTAAAATCGCTAGACATTTCAAACAACATCCCCTCGCCTTTTGTGAGTGGTGTTTTTATACCGTAATGCGATTCAAAAGTCCTTGAAGTTTTAAGTTCATTTGAGTTTCTTTCAATACCCACATTTTTAAAATTATAACTTGCCACATTTATTCCTTGTTATTAAATATGATGAATAAAAATATTATGTTATTAAATTATGCCCAAGTGCCTGTCACGCCAGTTGTTGCGTTTATCCAGACTGAACTTGTTATTGTTTTGTGAATATTTGACGACATCTTGCTTGCAATTGTTTCATTGTCATCACCGGTAACTATACCTGCAAATGCGTATGTACCAAAACCAATAGGTGGTGTTAGAGTGTTTGTGAGCGCAATCGAGTTGACGTCAGTTAATAAAAAAGGCATAAAAATAGTGTCAATTGTCGCAAACGTTACAGGCGGCAACGAAGGTATTATAGCAAAAGAAGTCGACAACCCAGAAAGTGTAGCAGCTGCGGCGGCTTTGGATGTAATTGCCATTGTTGAAGAAGGAGGTACTGACATACTTGATATATAATTTGACAATACAGTTAACCAAGCCTCTGATGCAGTGATCGTCGACGAAAATTCAGAATTAAAAACTATATCTAATAAGTCTTGTTTTAAATTTTCCTGTGATAATGGCATTTAATCGTGCTCTACTGAAATGCTTTCTATTTCTGACAGTCTTTTGACCCATATAGCTATTGCAGCAATGAATTTCGGATCACCTGCAGCAGGGGCGGGTCCTACAGAAGTAGGGATCACTAACTCTTTTAATATATCTGTAAGATCTTCCAAGAGACTTTGTAATTTTTTAGATTTTGTAGCTGGTTCAAGGTTATCATTAGTTCCAGACAATACAACCCTATCGCTTATAACATTTATCTGTGATGATTTTATACTTATGTGAGACCCACCATTGTTTCTTAGGTGTATTCCACCCTCTGAGTTTGTTATTACAAAATAGTCAGTAGTTTTTGATGCAATAGTTGGTACATATTTTAAACTTGGGTTTGTAACAAAAGATGTAACATCATCATCAGATATTTCTGGTTCTTCATCTCCTGCGTCGCCATATATAAATCTATTTACTGAATCATCACCGGCAGATATAAACACTCTTGATGAGTCTTCTATATAATTTGATTCACCTTCATTTACATTTTGATCCTCTAATACAGCTCTATCTGTTTCTTCATAGCCTCTTTCATTTTTTCTTGATGAGTTGTAAGAATTTGCCGTTATTCCAGCAGTTAATTCAATGTTTCCAGCGTTGAGTGAATTATTATTACTTAGCTTAATTGATGAATTGTTACCACCTTGTAATAGAAATTCATTCCCCTTAGGTTTTACAATAGGAACAGGTTCGCCTATGAAACTCCTAGATGAATGACTGTCGTAAAACGTCAATAATCTCTGTAGATCAACATCATTAGTACTAGTTATGCGTGGAAAGTCTGGCTCTTTTGTGGCGTCAGTCTGTTCCACTCCCATTGCTATGTCAATATTAGATGAAACTGAGGATGTGTCTTCTGGGTTTATTTCTCTTTGACCACTAGTGTAGTTTATGTCTTCTAAGTTTGACAATGAAGTTTGTCTAGTTATCCAATAATACGAACCGTTGTCATTAAATACCCATGCCATTTCACCAGCATTTATAGGTTGTGAAAAATGTGGTGACATAAAAGGAAGAGCATAAAAAACTTTGCTTCCTTTCATGTTCCCTAGACTGTTTATTTTTGCAAATATTATTGACTTTCCAGGTAAATAGTCAAACGCTTCTTTGTTATGTAGAAACTTTAATATTGTTGCTTTTCTTTCTGCAGAGACTCTTTTTGGATCGTCTATTACATCTACAACATAAGCAGCGAATGTACTTTCAGGGTTTTTATTTAAAGCTTTTCCAACATGTGTTGAAATATCTCTAGTCGCTCTCCTGTAGTCGTCAATTCCCATTTTTCGTACCGTTGTCCATGAACTATCCCATTATTGTAGAATAAATATCTTCTGAGTCTATTTTAGAATTATCTTCTTCTGCTTTTGATATTAGTTCTGCAAGCTTTAACATTTGATCGTTTGACTTGCTCATTCTTTCAAGATATTTAGCAGCTATTGTACCTGCTACTGCATGTTGTGCTGAACCCGATAGATCTTTAAACAGATCTGCAAAAAGGAACGATGCACACTCTCTGTCTTTTACAGCATTCTCATATATCTCTTTCCATAAAAACTTTCTTTTGTCTTCTATTGATTCAATTGAATCTAATAAATCAGAAAACTGTTTTACTTTTTTATCTTTGTCAGCTATCTTAGTAAGTTCTTTGTTTAATTTTTCTTTTGTTGTCATTTATCCGCCGAAGAATATGTCGAATTGATCATCTTTTTTAATTGATCTGTAATGCTTTCTTATTGATGACATTGAAACAGATAATTGTTTTGGATTTAGCCCTGAAATGTCTCTAAGATAGACGAACACTGCTCGCTTGTTTAAGAATTCAAGATCTTCTATGCTTGAAAAAAGTGTAATTATTGAGTCAATACAGGCAACTTCATTGACGCCATCTACTCTATTTTTTATTTCTTCTAATAAAGAGAAAAGGTTTTGTATAGCATTCTCTCTAATCATATGAGCGTCTTGAGACTCTGCTATAGAGTGATTCTCGATTGCAACTTTGTCCCTATTGCTCAGTATCTCTGTGTCGTCTATTGATACAGATCTCTTCATATCTCTTGTGTTCTTTTTTGACTGTATAATAAGCCAGTTCTTGGCTACAACGTTAAAATAAGAAAAAGCCTTAGAACCTTTTGAAGGATCAAACTTATGAAGCGTCTCGTATAAAAAAGTTACACAGTCATTTTTTAAATCTTCGTAAGAACCTGTTAATGATTTAAATCCGTGAATAAAGATAAGATTCTCAACAAGCTTGTTAAAAGGTTGTTTTATTCTAGTGATATATATCTTGTGCCTTTCTTTTTCAACTGTCTCTGCTTGAAATTCGCAAATTGCATCATGGGCAGGGCGCCCAAAGTACATTTTTGTACCCTTTTTCTTTCCACGCTTACGAGATATTTTTTTTATTATCAATTTTCTGCCTGATTTTCATCATCAGTCGTCTCAGTATCTTTATAATCCTCTATAATATAAGTTGATATATTTAAAAATGTATTTCTTACGTTATCAATACTTGCTACTACTTGTCTTACTTCCAGACTGTCGAAAAAAACTGGTTTTTCAAGAACTTTTGATATTTCCATGTATTCCTCGTCTATGGCGTCTAATGCGTTTGTTAGTTTTTCTTCTGTTTTTAGTATTATCATTGCAAATTTAATCGTAAAATAAGATGATATTATACTAAACAGTCCAAGCAATCCTATAATAAGCAAGTGATAATGTGAAATAAAATTAATCATTTTGTAAAATATTTCTCTGTATTAATTTAGTATATTGCTCTGAAATAGCATCAAATGAGTACTTTTGTTTTATTTTTTCAGCCAACTTGTTTGATTTTGACTGGATTCCTTTTCTATTTTTGTAAAAATCTTTTGCTTTCTTTTTAAAGTCATTTTCATTTACTTCTGCCCACTTTGAACCTATTACAAAAATATTGTTATCAATTTTTACTTTATCTACTTCTTTTAATTCATAGTCAAGCCTAATGAATGAACCAAGATTAAGAAAGTCTAGATGTCCTGACCAGTTAGTTGCTATTACAGGTAAAGCAGATGATGCAGCCTCAAGCAGTGGTAGTCCAAAACCTTCACCTCTTGTTGCTGAAATTATTGCATTAATGTTTTTGTGCTTGTAAAGAGCTGCGACTTCTTCGGGTGACATGTTTCCGTGTAATAAATGAATCTTTGGATACTGGCCAACACGAACTTCGCTTATCAAACGACTTACAAGACTTGTAGTTATACCTTTGTCGATTTTTGTTGATCGGCTGGAATTTGTTTTAAGGACAATACCTACATCTTTGTTATCTTTAAATTCTTCACAAAGCCATTTTACTGTATTAAAAAGATTCTTCCTGTCTGTTGCTGGAGTCATTCCTGTAAATTGACCGAATACCAAAAAGTTAAATTTAGTATCAATGTTTAAGTTGATATCTATTATGTCTTTGTCAATTGACTCATGATATGATTCACCTACAACAGCTATCTTTGTAGTAACTTTGACGCCTGTGTCATAGATAGTTTTCTTAACAAACTGTGAAGGAACTATTACAAGATCCATTTTGTTTATTTTTTCTATCCATTTTGGGTTGCATTTATCTGTTTCAACTAAAGCAGTGACGCCTACATTAAACTTTGCTAAAGATGTATCCCATTCGTTTGGTAGTTGAACCTGGAACGATATATCGAAACTATCCCTTTTTGTTATAGAAGATTCGAGTATTTTACCTATAAGACCATCTTCGGCGTCATGATTTAACAACCAAGGCGTATTTCCCCAGTTGACTATTTGTGAGGTTGTAACAAAATCATCTCTGTTAAGCAGGTACTTTACTATCTGTCTTGAATGTACGCCATAACCTGACTGACTGAGCAGAGGTGCTCTAATTACTACATTTTTTCTATTCATAGTGTTGTAATATTCCATGGTTTGTAATCATTCTTCCAGTTGTCTATTGTATCGTTTAAAGAATCATGCCATAGATCAACAGTTGTCTGTAGATTAAATTCTGATCTGACGTATTCCATTACTTTCTTTGACATTTTGCGCTTTGTTTCATTGTCATATGAATAGACATCATAAAGTGCTGAAGATATGTCATCTATAGATGCGTAGTCTTCGTAAATGTATGGCACTCCTTGGCTGCCAGCAAGTGTCTTCATTGAAACATCTAATGCTACGCCGTTTATAGAGCCATCTCTGTGATCAACTACCTGGCGTGTTAGACCACCTGTTTTTACTGCAATTATCGGGATACCTGTTTGCATTGCCTCTAGTGTTGAAAGCCCGAATCCTTCAGAGTAACTTATATTTACACAAACATCAGATATATTATACAAAATGTTTATTTTATCAAAGCCTAATCTCTCTCTAGAAAAGAACACACTGTCTTTTATACCTAATTCTTCTGATAATATGAATAGATTTGACCCTTCTTTGTCGTGAGGATCGGTATGCATGATTAGAATAGCATCTTTGTTTTCTGTTTTTTCTAAGAACTTCTTCCATGCAAATAACAAATCACCAGGACGTTTTCTTCTAGCGTTTCTATTGTTCCAAATAGCAACAAAATGATCTTCTTTACCTACACCTAAAATCTTCTGTTTATGTTTTTTTATTTCGCTGTCTGTGAGTCTATGAAATATTTCTTCCGGGACTGCATGAGGTATAAAATTAACTCGTGGTTTGTTAGGTAGATTCTCTGATATCATCTTGTATGTCAAATAAGAATGACAGTTTATTGTATCAGTTGAGTCGTATAATTTTTCATTGAATTTAGGGAACGGTTCATTGTCCCATACATGCCAATATGCAATTGGACAGACTTGATGTATTTCATCTTCCATTTCCCAAAGCCATATAAAAAATCTTGGGTCAGTAAAAATAAAAACAAGATCAGGCTTTTCTGTAGCAAGCGTAAGACGTATAAGATCTCTGTTGCCGAAACCGTCAATTGGTTTAATTACAAAATCATCATTAATATGAACTGTCTTGTAATCAGAATGTTTCATTGCAGCACCAAACTGTCTGAACGTCCATTCATTCTTTTTTAGAAGCCCGTTAATAAGATGCCGTGTTTGAGTGCCAACACCCGATGTAGACATCGCGTGATCAGATAAAACTAATATTTTTTTCTTTTTTTGCATTTGTTATATTAACCTATCACTTAAACATTATATCAAAAATAAAAAAAATTTAAAATAATTTTTAAGGACAATGTGGTGTATCCTTATATGGGCAGAATTGACATGAATTTCTATTTTTCATTGCAAATTCACGCATGACTGAAGAGATCATATTGTTCATTAACTTTACGCCTTTTGCTAATGTTTTTGGTCCTACAGAGACCGGTACGATATCAACTACATTTCCTACTTTTCCGCCACGCTTAAGAAGAATAAAGGCACAACGAATATCCTTGAGTTCAATATCATATTTTTTTGAATAAAAATGCTTGTATAAAACTAACTGGGCTTGTAGAGTAAAGTCTTGTTTCTTGTCCCTTCGCCAACCATACGCTCCTGCTGTTTTCCAGTCAAGTATCCAGTAAACGTGTCCCTCTCCTCTCTTCTTTGGAACTTTAATGATAGCATCAACGAATCCCTTAAATTTTACAGGTTTACCTTCGATTGGTTCATAAAGATATTCCTCTGCCTTGACTGTTTCCCAACCTGGGAACTCTTTATCAAGATAATCGGGAACCTCCGCCCACATGTTTTCTGCCCATTCACACCATTTTTCTACACCGACATTTGAAGACTTTTTATACCATCCTGGCTGTTTGTCTACCCATGCTGGGTCGTCGAATCCGTGCTTTTTAAAATCATCTCTGATGTCGTTTAGCAGTTTTTCTTTATTTAGATCTTTTCCTTCAAGCATGTTTTCACAGCCTTCGTGAACTGCAGTTCCAAAACCAAGATAAGGTGATGGCTTGAACATATCAATCTTGTCTATTCTTGCAAGCTTGTGCCGCCAACCACATTCAGCCCACTCTTTTATTTCAGAGAATGAGACGTGTGATTTACCAGTTGGTAGTACGTATAGTTCTTCACTCATTTGATACAGCTCCTTTTATAATATATTATACTATAGAGTCTGGTGATTTACATATTTTTATTGAAGGTGTAGGGGTTGTAAAATCTATTTTTTTGTGGAATATCCATCCTCCTGTTTTATTTTTTAATTCTTCGGCAAGATGCTTTATTTCATCATCACTTACTTCAGACCACGGTTTGTCAAAGAACATATTATTTTCACTAGTGTCATTTTGAGATATATTATACATGCTCTGCCAGTGTCTAGACCAATAACCCTTGTAAGTCTTTATTTTTCTTTCAAGGTTAAACCAAGAATAATGAAATACGCCTGGGTATTCATTAACGATTCTTTCCATAGCATTTTGATATGATGTTAATGCAGTTTTGCTCCCTTTAAGAGCATCAATTCTTAGAGTGTGCAATTCTTGATTATAGAAATTACCGCAAGGTATTGGTTGACCATTGTCATTTCGTATGTAATCACATCCATCTGAACCTTGTTTTGAAAACATTTTTCCATCTTCATCATAGACTCTTAAATGTGATGGTATCCCATGTGTTATGTAGTTTTTATTCTTGCTTAGTCTCCATTTCCATGGGTTGACATCTATTCTAACTTTTTCTTTTCCTCCCCAATATTCAACAACCGGTAAAGCTATTAAGTCCATAGTGTTTGGAAAACTTTCTATAAGATTTATTATTTTTTGTCCGTCTTCCTCGTGAACAATTTCATCTGCATCTTGTTGCCAGCAAAAATCTGATGTGCATAGTTTTCTGGCTTCAGCTTTCTGTTGTCCATCGAACAGTGCGAATCTAATGTCACTCCAGTCCCTTGGTACCACATACACGTTTATTGATTCGTGGGCCTCAGACAATGACTGTAACCTTTCTAATGTTCCGTCCTTGGAACCACCGTCAACTACAACTACTTGGTCACAGAATGAAGCCATGGACACTATAGACGCCTCAAATGGATAACCTTGATCAATACAGTTATATGTAGTTGTATATCCGGATATAGTCTGCTTCTTTATATTGTTTTCTATTTCACTCCAGAAGAAATTTTGTCTTGACTTAAGATAATCAATAGTATCTTCATTTGATCCAGTAAACCATTTTTCATTTATGTGTTGTGAGTTTTCATTTGTTTGAATATCACAACCTAATAGTTTTGCTTCAATTATTATTCGTGGACATGTGTCATTACCTGACGGAAAATAAGATATCCCTCTTGATACTGAAAGTTCTTGTAAAAATTCATCATGTGTAAGACCTGAAAGTAGTTTATAATCTTTTTTGTTTTCGACACACCAATCAGTAGAAGCCTTTGTATTCTTTATCCAACTTTGTGAATCTAAAACAACATATTTGTTGTTCTTTTTGTTCTTTGTTAGCTCTTTTATTTTGTCAAAAAATGAAGATGAAAAAACAGATGATAGAATAAAACTATTTGCATCTTTCAAGAAAGTGAAATTAGATTCATATATTTTTCTTTGTCCTTCTGACATGAACCATAATGATTTTGCAGCATAATAAAAAGTAGAAATTAACTGTCCATGTTTTTCATTAGCACAGCTACAGTCTCTATCTTCAATATGATTATGTCTCTCTACTGATCTATATTTGCAAAATTTATAATCATATTCTATGACTGAATACTTTAGATTAGCAATAATAGAGGGCAATAAATCGAGATTAATAGAGGCAAAATTAGTAAAGATCCAAAACTTCTTATATCCTTGTTCTAACAACTCAATAGTAACGTCTTTAGAATAAACTCTTTGTACATTATATTCAGTATTTTCGAATATAGCTTCAGTAGTTAGTTCAGCTCCACCATTAATATCGGAAGAGAATAAGTCAGATACTAAAACAATTTCAGTATTGTCATTTATAGTCAGAGAGTCAAATGGACTGTTCATTACAGATCACCTCTTACAGATAATACTGTATACTGATTTATTGTATTAATATTTTTTATGTTTGTGAGTGTAACGAACAATTACATTTTTTAATAAACAATACGAGTATCACTGATATAATAAAAGGGATAGGTTGGGCGGGCTAAGCTAAATCTAAAGCTTGATGGGGCTATCCTACTCTTTCTAATAATATCCAAGTTTGATTAGCCAGCATATTAAATTCTATTGTAGTAGATGTGGCTCCAGCAACATGATTTATATCTAAGTTAATGATGTCATTAGCAGTAAAACTAGCAACTGTTGTCATAGTGTTTGTGGACAAATAAGTTGTTTGTGCTGAACCGTCGCCCCTACCATAGCTATATGCTGCTGAACATGGTAAAATAGAAGATCCACCTCCTGGATTTAGTATTATTTTTGTATGATAATTTATTCTACCACCGGCGGGTTGTACTTGACTACTGTTTATAGTATAAGTTATCTTATAAAGTCCTGTCTTCAGTATAGTGATGTCTTTTCCAGACTGAGTATAAAAAAGAGGATCAGCTATTATATTTGCATTCCACACTACACTATTATTAGTAGTCGTTGAACCAGCTCCAGCGCCTACTGTCTCATTGTAATTCTGATTTGCGTTTATATAGAATTGTGATATGCTACCTCTTGCTACACAACCCTCTACTTTTACATCGCCACCAAACCACGATGATGCCTTTACTGAAGTGCCTAAAGTAGCAGCAGTTCCTTCTACATAAAAATTAATATCATTAGAGGCTGATGCATCATAAGCTTTAGACATTGCAGGCACTACTGGATTAGTTAGAATCATAACAGTGGGAAAATTAGATACGTTTACCCAACCGCGGATTACATCATACTTTACAGGTGAACCACCACCATAAGTACCAATCATTTCTACTATTTTATTATCACCTACATTCTCAATGCTAAAGTTTCCGCTGTTTTGAGATATTTGTGTGCTTGACAAACCTGGTAATGTATTCTCTATAGTGATAAGCGAAGTTGTTCCCGTAGAGAGCACCGAAAGATTAGGATCGGCATGACTTAGCTTAGCGAGCCCGTCTTTTTTAAGTATAAATAACTCATCTCCGGCAGAGTCTATTTTTACTATCTTGGTTGTAGCTGTAGTACTTTCATTGACTATTTTTAGCGACTCATTTACGTTAGCTGTACCAGTTGTCGTTATAGTTAAAGTAGGAACAGAATCCGCTATATTGGACTCTACATGAAGCTTAGAATCAAAAGCATGAGCGGTAGTTCTCAAGCTCACCATTCCAGAACTATATTTTAGATCGTCTGCTGAAGCAAATGCTCCTGCTGTTGCACTTAGTTGAACAAGACCAGCTGCTCCTACTGAGGCGCTTGTACTAAAGGCTGTTCCTGTTCCATCCTTTAATGAACCAGAAACGATTACGTCGCCATTAAATAGAGTTGAACCGTTTCCTGTTGCATAGTCACCGCTCGCCTCACCATGAAAATATACAGATACATCTGTCCCTATATCAGTAGTAACAATTGTATTCACACCATCATCGGCTACGCCGGCAAGCTTAGATGAATAAACAAAAAGAGGACTATCAGTTTTACTAATAATTTTTGATGATTTAATTTGTCCAGCTTTAAAATCTTTTGCCATTTTCTATTCTCCGAAAACTATATAGTTTACAGTCATTGTTGATCCTGGAATATCACTTGTTAGCATTGTGAATCCAGTTGTTGTTATGTCTTGTATTGTGATGTTTATATCGAGATTCGAATCATATACAGTAGCACTCACAACAGGAATTACTGTATATTCACCGTTTAAAGTTACAGCTACACTCGACTGACTAGGCGTGAAAACTACTTTTCCAGTTTCATATATCGAAATCATTATTCTGACACGTAAATAGCGTGAAAGTTGACCCATCCTGTAAACGTATCACTTGTATTAATTGTCACGCTTGTAGTTGAAATAAGAGTAACAAATACGTTTAAATCTTCTACTTCTGCAACTGCAGTAATCATAGGTATTGCTGTAAATGTCTCAACAAAAGAGTATGTTACTGATGCAGTTGCGTCAAAGTATACTCTACCTGTCTCTATTATAGTTTCTTTGTCGAGTTCGCTTGTATATACAGGTCTTCTTCTAACGTATGGATACACTTTTTTAAATACGTTTTTATTTATCTTTTTTGATTTAGTTGCACCCATTAAGAATCCCGTTTAGTATTAAATATAAATATTACGAAATTATTTTACTTTTCAAATCATTTTTGATATAGCAGTGGCAAGTTCTGATCTTTCACCTTTTTGTAATGTAATGTGTCCTGAAAGATGTGATGATTTCATTTTTTCGATAAAGACGGTAAGCCCATTAGACAATGTATCTATGTAAGGTGTGTCTATCTGCTCAAGGTCACCAAGAAGAATGATTTTTGATCCTTCACCTATTCTTGTTACAATGGTCTTAAGTTCATGAACAGTTAGGTTTTGAGCCTCATCAACAATGAAAAAAGTATTTGCAAATGTACGCCCACGAATATAAGAAAGAGGAGCTACTTCAAATTGCCCTTTCTTTCTCATCATTTCAAAATAAGATAAATCATTAAATGCCTGTCTAAAGTTATCAACAATAGGTGCAAGCCAAGGATCCATTTTCTCGTTAATATCACCAGGCAAGAATCCAATCTCTTTACCTACTGGTTGAATCGACCTCGTAATAACAATTCTTTCATATTTTTTATCGTTAATCCCAGACAGTCCTGCCATAAGAGTTAGGAATGTTTTACCTGAACCTGCTAGCCCTGACAGAGTTACTAAGGGCACGTCATCTCTTGTTAGTAGATCAAGTGCAAATTTTTGTTCTTTATTCCTTGCACTTACATCAATTGTTCTATTTAGAAATTCTTCTACTTTTACTAGTCTGTCTTTTTTGTGATCATATCTACATATGCAAGATTGTCTTGATGAGCTAGTCTGTAAGACAACAAATTCATTAGGTATAAATTTGTAATCAAACTCGTCTGCTTCAACAAAACCGTCAGAATAGAACTCATCTATAATTGCAGGGTCAAAATCGTTAAGCAAAACTTGACCTGTAAAAAACTCACTAGACTCTTTTACAATTCTATCTCTGTAATAGTCTTCAGCAGAAATTCCTATAGCGTCACACTTGACTCTAAAGTTTATGTCTTTAGTGATAACTATTACATCTTTGTCTTCATTTTCTTGTATGTACTTAGCAACACCAAGTATTTTATTGTCTCCATAATCGATCTCAAGACCATCTGGAATTTTATCATCATAACAATTTAGTTCAACTCTAATTGTTTGACCATTTTCTATCTCAACACCTTTGTTGATATTTCCTTTTGATCTTAGACCATCAAGGTATCTGTTTATGTACCTGGCGTTCTCTCCGATTAATGACTGCTTGTCCTTAAACCTATCCAGTTCATCTAGAACAACAATAGGTATAATGACCTTATGACCACTTAAAGTATGAATAGAGTGGCAATCGTAAAGAAGCACTGACGTGTCGAGTATAAAAGTTTTTTGCTTTTTCATTATTAAGAATCCTTTTCATTGTGAACAATTAAAAATAATAATTTATATTAAACTATAAATCCTCAATCATAAAGAGTAAAAATATAAATGAATACGTGTTACATAGAGAACAAAACAAAGAAAACAAATTGTAAAAAAACTGAATGTAGATTTTGGAACGAAAAATGTGAAAATAAATGTGTAATATCTGAATCTGCAAACGGCTCAAAAACATTACAAGAGATAGGTGATATTTTTGGCGTAACTAGAATGCGTATATGTCAGGTAGAAAAAAAGATCCTCTCCAAGCTGGAGAAGATCCTTAACAAAGAAATACTATAGTAGTTTCTCTATTTTTTTGAAGTCTCTGATTTGACTTTAGCAGTTTCCTTAGCTACTGACTTAACAGCTTGAGTTGCTGATTTTTTATATTTGCTCTTTTTTAAGACCTTTGGTGCGGCCTTAACTACAGGAGCTTCCACAGCTACAGGAGCCTCTACCGCTACAGGAGCCTCTACGGCAGCTGCTGCTGCTGCTTCTGCAGCTTTTCTAGCTTTTATTCTTCTCATTTTTATACGTTTACGTATGTGCATTGGTATTCTCCATTGATAATTTTACCATTCAATATAAATATACTTAAAACTTAAAAAGTATAAAAAAGCTCTTTTCTCACTGTAAGAACATAACTGATTAAAGAATAAAGTGATAAGCTACGGACAACAAACCTGTTTTAGTATTTACCAAGCTTTACAAGACCAATATCTGGCGCTTGTTATCGGGTCTGGATTCTTCTTAGATGTGACTCTGATATTATCATAATAACAAGTATTAATTGATTTTTAAAACATACAAAAAAAGCTCTACTAAACTATAGTAGAGCTTATAGATTGGTTGAACAAACATCTTTTTTTTAGTTTAAATTCTAAATTAAAAGATAGCAACAATTTACCCTTTTCTATGTTGCCTCGAAATCCACCTGTTAAACAGGGAAACCATTTTTATTTTAGTAAGTTTGTTACCTATTATTTGTTAAATTGTTTAAATCTTTCAAACAGATCTGTCAGTCTCTAGTGAAACCTTAACAAGTGCAGCGGCGTTGTTCTTTAAAAGGCGTAGCCCTTTACGAAGACGTGTTCCGGCTGTTTTGTTGCCATTTGCATTCTTTAGAAGATCAACTTCAATTGTCTCAAGAAGAACCTTGAGCTCTTCAAATCCATCTGTTAAATTACTTTCCATAGCACTTACTCCATATTGTTAAAGTGGTGATAATATAATATCACTTACATCATTATTTGTAACATTATTTTTTATATCATGTACAGCACCAGTAAGTATTCTTAGTGCATTTTGATCTTCTAGTTCCATGGCAATAAGATTAATTAGTTGTAGCTTTTGTTCTTCATCAATACCGAAATCCATAATAACTTGATTGATTTCCCTAACCTGAAGGCTTTTGTCAGCCTTTTTTTCGTATGTTGATTTTCCATATGTTTTCATATTATTCTCCAATTGTTTCTTGAAATGATTCGCTTTTTATTTTAAATTTTCCATCACTTACAAAAAGAAGTGACTTTATCTGTATATTATCATCTGTTCTCTCTTTTGATAATATAATTTTACTACCCCACATCTCGTTTTCTTCATAGAATTCAGCTAGTTCCCATAAAGAAATATCACAATTGTTTGTTTCTAAAATTGATTTTAGTTTATCTGAAACAGACATACCTATATCGAATTCAGTTGGTATAGTTGAAGTTTCATCCCTTCCTCCAAGAAATTCAGACTTACAAAGATCAACAACGTTATGTAATTGACCACAGTTATTACACTGCGCAAGCTTTGCTTCACAAATTCCGTCATTTAAAATAGAGAATACTAAAAATTTATGAAATATTGGATCTTTTCTTTTTCTATACTGAGGTAATACACAATGACACTGTATTAGATGTCTAATTCCTTCTTTCATCTGTCTTCCATAATAAAATAGTTAGTTGACTTTAAATCTTTTTTAATTTGATTAGCAAATTTTAGCGATATTAATAGTGACGCAGCTGAGATGTATTTTTTATCATTTACGTTTTTGATTATTCTTGTAAGGCTGGTATCTGCTGTTTCAATTTTATTTTTCTCTATTATACCAAATTTAAACAGTTGAGTCAAATGACGAAAGAATCTATCACAATCTTCAATTATCATCGGGTGTTTATTTAATAATTCTGTTCCAATGTCTACGTTAATTGTATTTGAAGTCAAACCTTTTAGTCTTGCATTAATGATGTCTTTGTTTATTTCTGGATTCCTTAACTTTTCAGTAAGGTTTTTTATCAAATTATTAGCTGTTTTTTGGTTTTTTGAATTTGATACTATTACGCTGGTACTATTTATATCAATAGTGACACCTGCCTGTATCCCATTGATTAGTGACATAGATATAATATCACCCATATCGGATGAAGCTATTGTAGCTCCAGTGATGACTGAGAGGTCTTTTAACATATTTAACGTATTCTCTTCCATAGGGACTTCAATAGGAATAATCGTAAATGCATCTCTAAGATTGTTCGTGTGAATAGTATTTAAGACATCATCACCAATAGTTCTTGCAAACAAGACATAGGGTTCTTTAGTTTTGTGAGCCAGTTCCATGAAAGAGTTAATCTCTGATATCTCCATGATAGCTCCGTCTATTAAAACAACGTTAGCGTCTTTAAATTTTGTCTTTTGTTTTAGAAAGGCAGGATTAGTCTTAATCGGAATAACGTTGTTAAACGTTTTATGAATAATAGTGTTAGGTTGTAATCTTTTTCCAACAATAACTTTTGAATTTTTGTCCGATATGTCTAATATGTCAGTTATTAGACTTGATATTACTTTATCTTCAAAATATTCTTTTATATATTTTTTAATGTAGGCCCTATCTGGGCGCAAAGATTGTTTATTTAAAGTGTTTATAACATCATCTGAAATGTCTAAATCATTGTTAAAAATGTTCATCAAAAAATTTAAACAAAGGTCAGATGAACCAGGTGACATCATCTCGGCTTTGATACTTGAATTTAGAACAATAGACTTAATAAGTCTTATTTCGTTTTTATGCCTACTGTAGACAGCTGCTTGAGTAACAGATTTTGTCTTTAATGTTGTATTGTTAAACAAAGAAAGCTTTTCACCGACTTCTGTTAGAACAGAAAAATCAGTGAAAAGCTTATCTATGCTTTTTTTTATTTCATTTGAGTTTTTGATTTTGCAAAACATAAAATATTTTACAATAAAATAATCAAATTGTTTTTAATTTATCTTCTTCTACCCAAATTATAATATTGTTATTTCCCTCTACGTTAACTAAATCACGTGAATTGACATTAATTGCCTTCATGTTAGATCCGACCCAAGACATTTTTTCATACTTGGATCCTGGTTTAAGAAAGACTATCTCGTCAATATTTGGGTAATAAAAATTATTATTTCCAAGTATAGATCTATAAGCTTTAATTCCATTCAATGTTTTAGTCATGTTAACCTCAATATGTAGTATTATAAACTAAAACAATTGATTGTATTAAGAATCTCTCCACAAGTTGTTAGATGCATATTGAAGAATTTCTTCTGCTGATTTAGCATTGTACCCATAGTCATCAATCATGGTTTGAACCATCTCTGAGTATTTCTCTTGTTGTCCTTCGTCACGAGTTTTTGACTTTGTAACAATTCTGGCTATATCCTTAACAGAAGAGATTAAGTATGATTCAATTGCCTCACGTAGTGGTCCATAACTGTCATAAGTTACTTTTTCTCCTCTTCTCATTTTAGCGAACATAAATGCCGTAACGTCGCTTCTGAATCCGTCTCTTGAAGAACCAACTATTCCGATTTGCTCCTCAATTGTCTTAAGGAAGTTCTCATCTGGCTGCATTTCTTCTTTTGTGACTTGATCCTTTAGCTTAGAGTGCGTGGTGTAAGCCTCTGCGTGGTCAAGATATGAATCAAACAATGACTGAGCTTGTTCAGAGTATGCAGATATGAATGCCTTAGCGATTTCTGTTTCAAGGATTCTTAGATATTCATCACGTACAACCTTCTGAAGTATCTCGAGGTATCTACTTCTATCGTCTTCGTTGATAACTTGCTCAGATACTTGAGTTTGAAGTGCTTGAATAACAGAGACAGGTGTAACAAGATTGTTATCAGAGTCAGAAAGTGCGTTATCTATTGCTTTCATTATAAAGCGTGTTGAAATTCCTTTCATACCTTCATCACGTGATTCACTACGAAGATCATTAATGTCGATCTTCTTTACTCTTCCTTTTTCAATAACGTCGTCGCCGTTGTAGATTTTCATTTTAGTAAGAATGTCACACTTAGCTGATTCTTTTAATCTGCTCATTACAGAGAACATGGAGGCTACCCTCAATGTATGTGGTGCAATGTGAGCGTTAAAATCACTCATACCGAGCATCTTATTATAGATTCTTTCTTCTTGACTTACTTCTAGAACGTAAGGTACGTTGATTTTTACAATACGATCCATAATTGCTTCGTTTGTATGCTCGCTTTGGAATTTGTTCCACTCTGACTCGTTTGTATGAGCAAGAATAATACCATCAAAGTAGATCATGTTGTTCTTACCAGGACTTGGTACCTGCTTTTCTTGTGTTGCTGTAATAATAGTGTGCAAGAATTCAATTTCATTCTTGAACATTTCTACCATTTCTACGATACCACGGTTACCAACGTTGAATGCACCGTTAAGTGAGAGAACTCTTGGGTCGTCTTCTGCGTAAAGATCAAGCTTAGAGATATCTTCCGTTCCAATAAGAACTGATATATCCTGTGAGTTTGCATCCATAGGTGGAACAGCTGCAAGTCCGCGGCGAGCGCGCTCTGAGAATGATGCTGTTTTTACGGGGAAGTCTTCATATTTTGTGTTAAATTCATTGATGAGTCTGTATCTACATACTGGGCAAAGGTCTCCTTCGATTTTAACTCCTAGCAGCTCTTCAAACTTGCTACGTAGACTACGTGGTATAAGGTGAAGTGGTTCTTCCCTAATTGGACAACCATCAAGATAGTAAGCAGGAGCACTCATTTCAAGAGCTCTTTTTATGTGGTTTGTTACAGCTGATTTTCCAGCGCCAACAGGACCCATAAGAAGTAGTACCTGGCGTGATTCTTCGCCTTTATGCGCAGCTGAGTTTAAAAATCTCATTATTTTGTAAATTGTTCTTTCGTTTCCAAAAAAACTATCCTTAAAATAGTCATATACCTTTATATCGTCATTGTCAAAAATCTTTCTCTGACGACCGGTGTCTGGATCTAGGTGAGAGATTCCTTTATTTTCAATAGACTTAACTAACCGCTTGTGGGCTAGATCGCATATTTCTGGGTTTTTCTTTACAACATCAAGATACTGTAGAAAAGTCCCATTAAACTTTTCTTCTTTTTTAATGTTTCTTTGCGCTTCTATAAGCTTTAAAAAGTCTTGTTCTTTCGCCATTCTAGATTACCTCTTCCTTTACTATAAATAATGCTCAAATTTCAATAAAAAATAAAAATACAAAATATTTTTAAATTTCCCATGGTTCTTCTTCAATTATTGTTTCCAACTTAACTACATTTTTCCAAATTTTTGAAACATTGTTAATAACTACATTGGCATAGTTCAACTCTAAGTCTCTTCCATCATGATCGTGACCAAGTACTATTGTACCACGTGGTTCAAGAACTTCAACAAACATCTTTGGAATGCTGCCCACGCCTGTTTGCTTTATAAGATTGTTTTTTACTTCTTTCCAACCACCTTCATCAGATATTTCATTTATAACGTACGCTTTCTTTTTTCTGTCTTTGGCGTAAGAAAATAAATTAAGATCTATCATTTGATCTAGATCAAGATAATTTCTAATAAATGATTCATCATGAAACACTTCTCTGATCATAAAGATTTCATCTCTTCCTAGTTCTTTGTCAAGTTTTTGAAACATTTCAAATCCAAGATGATATGGATTGATCCCACCAATGTGAGGACGTATGACCTGGTTGTGAGATTTAATAAAAGGCAAATGCATTTTAGATGGAAGTTTTAGCTCGTTCATTATTGTATAATGCCAGTAAGAAGCCCATCCTTCATTCATAATTTTTGTTTTAATCTGTGGAATGAAATATAATGATTCTTCTCTTACGATATTAATGACATCTAGTTCCCAATCAGAGAAATGTTTTCCTTGTTCCATAAAGAATGCTAGTAGATCGTATTCTCTTCTTAAAGGGACCTGATTAATATCAACACCGATATTCTCACCAGATTTTAGTCTTTCACTTAGTTCATCTCTAACTTCTTCGTAAGACATTCTTTTAATGCTGTCTCTATTTACTTGATATTTTATAGAGTGAAGACTATCTAACAAACTTTCTACTTTGTCAATTCCAATACTTGGATCTTCCATGTAGTTTTTTATTCTTTTCTTTGCGTTTCTAAAACGAGAGACAGCAGAAGAAGGCCTTGTATCACCAAATGTAATGTTATTTTTAAAGAAATCGCTATGACCAATACAGTGTGCCATAATAAGAACTTGTAAATATAGTGGGTTCTCTTTCATGAGATAAGCAATTGAAGGATTAGAATTAATAATAAGTTCGTAAGGTAACCCAGACTGCCCATGGTTGTACATCTGATGTGTTCTTTCAAATGATTTACCATAACTCCAATGATCATAGTGAGAAGGCAGCCCATGATAGCTCATATGACCTATCATCTCGTAGTAATCACAAATATCATAGTTAATAGGAAACCAATCTAGACCGAAATCAGCAGCTACATTGCAAACTCTTTCATCCCACTCTTCTAGTTCTTTTACTGTCCAGTCAGACATTATTTCATTCCTCCAAATAGTTTAACAAATGCTGGCCAAATATCATCTTTAGACTGTAAGAGCATTGTTTTAAATTTATTATCTATTAATGGTGTATACACGTTCATCATTGTATTCCCACTACTCCAGCTTGCCCACTCTTGTTGACCAGATGGCTTTATTTCAATAAAACCATACATTTGACTTTTTTCTTTTAGTTGTCTTGTAAGCTCTAGAGCTTTGTCGTTGTCCTCTGACCAGTTATCACCATCTGATCCGTGGAACGCATAAATGTTCCAGCTTGAAGGATGGTATCTTTTATTCATAACTTCCAAAGCCAGTTCAGGCGCAGATGAAACAAACGTTCCACCACTTTGCCCACGAGAGAAAAACTCAGATTCTGATACTTCCTTTGCTTCAGTTGTATGCGCTATAAACACAACTTCAATTTTGTCGTATTTATAACGAAGAAACTGGTATAAAAGAAAAAAGAATGATCTTGCAATAAATTTCTTTTGAGTCCCCATAGAGCCTGAAACATCCATCATGAAGAAAATTACAGCATTACTGTTTTCTTTAGGCGTCTCTGTTATAAATTTATATCTTAGATCATTTTCGTGGAAGGGAAATCTTGCTTCATCTTCATCGCTGTATGTGCCAGCTCTTTTAGCAGCATTTTTTCTTCTTAGCTTGCGCTTAAGTGTTTCTTTTTTATCTAGACGTGGTCTAATACCTTGATTGCGATAACCATGTCGCTTCATTTTTTCACCAATGATATTAGTGAATCTTTTCTTTTCAAGGTCAGGAAGATTAAGTGAATCAAATAGATATGCTGCCAACTCTTCTAGTGAGATCTCTACATCATAGAACTCTTCACCGGATTCACTGCCTGGTTTATTTCCACTTGCTTTTTCTTTCTTGTCAGCCTTACCTATCTGTTGTCCCTTTCGTATGTTCTTGCCTGGAGCTGACCCTACCTGTTTATTTGTATCGTTATCGCCAAATACAAATCTGTATTCTTTTATACCCTTGACAGGAATTTTTATTTTTTTCTTTCCATCTTGACCAATAATAGATTCGTCTGCAATAATGTCATGAATTCCTTCACGTATTGCTCTTTCTATTTTTTTCTTGTGACGAGATCTATCAGATGCTGATCTATCTGCAATCGTTTTATGTTCCTTAAAAATGCTCATATTATATTATAACTTCTTGTGTTAAAATTTAAAACTTTAAAGTGTATTAGCAATAGCCGTATTAATCATCTCCTGATTATATCCACGAATATAACTATTCATTACCATTTCATTATCAATAAAAAAGAAAGTAGGCCAGCTAGAAATATAAAATCCGTCATTAGAAGTAACGTCAATCATTTCATCCCTTGGGGCTGATAATGTAGGAGTATCTAGTTCGAAATTATTTATCCATTCAACAAGTTCAGATTGAGTAGGAGTGTTTCCTGACCATCCTTCAACAATTAAACTAATATAAACGATCTCATCTTCTTTAAACAGCTCCATTGTGTCTGGTATTTCATATGCAGCTTGTTGACAATAATAGCACCCAATCGTAGAAAAATTTAAAACAATTGTCTTACCATAAAAATCATAAAGATTTACTTCATTACCTTCGTCATCTAAAAGCGCAAAATTACATGTATATTCTCCGACTACATAACCGCAGTCATTAAATATAACATTGTTCGCTATTGATTCGTTTGTGTCAATGCTGTTTTCAACTTCAAAAGTAGAAGATTCACAACCAGTTAAAAGAATAAAAAATAAAGCTGATTTAAACATGATATTTCATCCATTCATAATTGTTTCTACTTTCTAAGTATCCGTTATCAACAGAGTGCTCATAAGCTTCTTGTTCAAATCTAGTTTGATAGTAAGCCAGGTCACTATCTCTATATTTCAGCAATCCACGTATCCAATCATAAAGGTACAAAGCTAAAAATCCTATTACAAAAAGCTCGTTATACTGGGCAATGTGAATTGACTCATGACGTATAAGTCTCTCATTAGCTGTATCTTTAATAAATATAAAAGGCCACAGAGTTATTGCACCTATGTCTGCTATTAAACTAATTATTTTTGGGACTTTACTGTTTTCGATTATTATTGGTTTCATATGTTAGTACATTTACCCTATACTTATAAATATGTTTACAAATAGAGTTAAAATTTTACTTTCATCTGTGGTGATAGTGTCTATATGTTGTCTTATAACCTTTGAATCAAAAAAATCAGAAGTAATAGTTCTAAACGAGGCAAGAGAGTCATTCGTTAAGATAATTGTAGAAAACGAAGTGCTAGTTGCAGATTGCTCTGAAATAGAAATAACATCAGACAATTGTCCAGAGGCATATTATTCCTCAGAGGGATATAAAATAACAGGCTCAGGTATAATAATAAATCATAAAAAAGATAACTATATTTTGTCTGTAGATCATATATGCGAGAAAATGATAGAAGGTCTTATATTTGATGAAAACAAAACAACGTTAATAAGACGCTCAACACATTCAGCAATGACGCTAGAAGGTATGCTTCATAGGGTAGAAATACTTAAGCGCGACAAAAAAAATGATTTATGTTTGCTTGAATTTGAAAGAAATGACAAATATAACGCAATCAATGTCTACGAAGACAATTTAATTCCAGGTGAAAGAGTGTATAATTTAGCTGCACCAAGAGGAGTTTTTGAACCAGGAAACGTATTAATATTCGATGGGTTCTTTACAGGGACAACAATGGCAGCAAGTAACAGCAATATGTTCTCTATTTATGCAGAACATGGAAGTTCTGGTTCTGCAATAATAAATAACAAAGGTGAACTAGTCGGCATAGTACATTCTGTATCTACAAAAATAGACAATGCTACGATTGGCACAAGCATAGAACAAATTAGAGAGTTTTTAGAAAATGAATAGAAAATTATATATCGATAAGAATCTACACAAATGTGTAGATAATTGTGAAGTTGCAAAGAGATTTATTAATTTCTGTGGTGATAAACTAGAAATAGAATGTGACTACGAAATATATGTTGTAGAGAATAGATCTGAAAACAACATAACAACGACGGCATTTTATGATCCAAACAATAAAATAATAAAAATCTATGGAAAAAATAGAGCATTTGTCGACGTGTTAAGATCAATAGCACATGAGATGACTCACATGAGGCAGGATATTAATGGTGAGATAACAGGACCTATCCAAGACATTGGAGGTTATCACGAGAACCAGGCAAATGCAATGTCCGGGGCCTTAATAAAGATGTTCGCTAAAGACGATGACGAAGGACGTGTGATATATGAAGGAATGAGACAGAGAAAATTAATCTAAACGATTTTTAGAATCTTATTGATCTCATTAGGGTTCTCTTCCTCTTTGGCTTTCATAGCAGATGCAACTCCACTGCTTTTAATATTTATGTCTCCAAAAAAAGCTTCGCAATCATTTTTCATATCTCGAGTAACTTTTCCACGAACGTAAAAGTGAACTCTGTCTTTGCTTCCTTGCCAAGATAAGCCCACGTCTTTGGCTATCGCAACAATAGGTTCCCAAGTAGCATCAGAGCTCTTCATTCTAGCAGACACGACTTTTCCATTCTTGTCAGGAGGAAGATTTACATTTATGTCTAGTGCAAAGCCATATTGATGATCAGATCTACATGGTTGAGCTGTCATACTACCTTTACCGCTGTCACGTAAATCTCTTTGATGACTTGGCATTCTTTGCCCACTTGTAACAAAAGGTTCATAGCCTTTAGCTTTAAGAGCACTCCAAAATGCCCTAAATAACGCCATTGCGTCTGGATGTAGTCTTTGTGATTCTAGTCTGCTACCTGCATTTCTATTTGTTATTTTTGCAAAAGTCTGACCCGAACCTTCACTACCACTATATGATCCTGTGCTAGTTCTTCCCCTATTACTTCCTATTTTCGTAGAAGATACAGCGTTACCAATTTTAACAGCCTGAGTTTTTATACTTCCTTTTATGTCGATCTCATTGACTTTATCTTCTAGTAATATTTCAATGATATCGTCTATATCTTTTTCAATTTCTTCGTTAACGCTGTTCTTATAAGCCACAGTAAATCTAGGAAAGCTGTCAAGATCGCCGGTTATAATCCACCCCTCTTTAACCACATGTGCCATAACACGGCGTAAGTAATTAAAATAATTATTAAAGCTGCTTCTTTGTGATCTGTCCTTTTTTGAAACGTTAAATGTTATAGTCCTGAGCTCTGTATCTAGATACGGACTTTGATCTCTATTGTCTTTCTTCTTAAATGCTATTCTAGTTATACCACGCCTCGGAAAGCTAATTCCTCTAGGCTTACTAATAGTGTCTGGCGTAATTGGACAATTGGTAAAGTCCAATATTATTGTTCTCCCTATAACTTTGCTGTTTACCGAGCAAATATTTTCTGCATTCGTTTTAGCTATTTTTTTTTCTTGAGGAGCAGTTGATACACTCGCAGATGGACTTTGTGTGCTTTTTTTAGCTACTGGCGCGATTTTAGCAGCACTTTTTGCAGGCACAACACACTCAGCATCACTCCCTTGTTTGGGTTTTAACTTAAGCGTGTTTTTTACAGTGTCACTACATATTAATGAATTATAGGCTTGCTTTCTAGTCTGACGTGAATCATCCCACTTAAGAGTCTTTTCAGTAGAATGATGAGTATTTGTATGTTGATCATATGTTACAAGAAAATGATCTACTTCTTTTGAAGAATCTGAATAATAAGCGACGTATTTATATTTCGAGCTATTTGGGTCTACGAATTCAACTGAAGCTGTCAAACCATCTTTTTTATCATCCCAAGTCTTTAAATCACCTGTGTCGGCTTCTATCAATATGTTTTCTATGTCTGACGTTAACTCTGAAATTATGCGTCTATTTTCATTTGAAAAACTTTTCATTGTTTAACTCTATCACCCTTATATTGAATTGAAACCATCATCTGTACCACCAGAAGTAGGTGTAGCAAAATCAGATGCAGCAGCTCCAGCCGAACTTAACTTGCCTAGGGCAAGGTCTTTAATATTTACGCCCTTAGTATCTGTTAAAAGGGTGCAGATTTTTTCTCTAAGTCGTGGTAAGACGTTAACATGCATCCATTCGCCTGCAACAGTATTAGGGTCAGAAAGCTGGTTCTCAATAGCCTCAGATGTCAATCCAAATACAGCTTGATTTAAGGTACCGGATCCTCCTAACCATTTAATCGCACCACCAATCTCTGGAACGTCTGTTAGCGCATCTCTACTTACTTCAAATAATTTTCTTCCGAGGACCTCACACAGAGCTCTGAATATAATTTCTGTAGCTACATCACACCGTTCAGGACCACCTTTTAAGATCACTTTCATATCATTTAAAGATAGCTGCTCAATTACTTGTGATAATATCATTCTAGCGTTAGGATCTAGCACACCGAGCTTAAACAAAATCATGTCTGCAATTTTCTGTTTAGTTGCTCCAGTAAACATGCCTGAAGTCTTTTCTATTGCAGCATTTTTCAAGTCATCAAGTCCAAAAAATTCATTAAGCTCTTTTTGTTCTTCTCTTTCGCGCACAATTTCTTCGCGCAAAATCTCGTTAAATCTTTCTTTTGATATTGTTGACATTTAAAATCCTATCGTATGTATTATATATTATTTTAATAGGTTAATAACTAGAAAAACAACACTCCATGTGATTTAATCACATGTGTCTTGCCAGGCAATTGTTCAGCCTCCCAGCCGTTTCAGCACCAGCGATTTCAGTTCAGCCTCACACTGTGCGTGGTGATATAATCTTTTTTTGTCGTGACCTCTCAGATAATGCTTTGTTGCCCTCCCTTGCCACTGTGCATGAATAGATTTGAATTTATGTACCGATATATGCCCTATACAGAAAACGATGACTGCAATTAAACAGTCATCGTTTTTAGATATTAGTATATATTATCTATACGCTACTTTCTGGTCAGAACCCTAAAATTTGCTAAAGTCAAAGACTTTAGAGTCGTCTTCTTCATCGTCGTAGTCTGCGTCCGACAAGCGAAAGCGGTCTTCGTTATAGTCGTCGTCTTCGTAGTCATCGTCGTAGTCTGCGTCGTCGTAGTCTGCTAAATTAGCGACTCCTTCGTTGTCCCTGTCTGCCAATAGTTGTGCAACGAGGTCTTCGACCTCATCTTCCATGTCAAAGACATCTTCATCTCCTCTGGAGTCGCTAACAGCTTGTCTTGTAGGTTCCATGCGATCTTGACCAGGCATATCACTTGACAAGTAATCGGGTTTAGGGAAAGGAACTAAGTTGTCTTCGAAGTCAGAGTCGTTTCCACCGAGCATTGTGTCGTCGCCAGTGTCGTCGCTTAGTGCTTCATTTAGAGGCTCTTCAACTATACCCGCGATGCTTGCCCATTCCTGCATGTTAAAGGTGTTAAACCCAATGTCTGCCCCCACTACGGCGGAAGGGGTGTCTACACCTGAGTTTGCATCGTTGGCGTTGTCTATGCGTGTAATAGGAGTAAGGCCTACCATGATTTCATTGATTGCTCTACGAATATGAGTGCGCACTTCTGAAAGTTGCTTAGATTCAGTGGGCTTATTTGTTGCGCTGTTTTCTTTGAGTTGTTCTTGAATAGCGGCTCTTACATGCGCTCTTATTTCTGCTTCGGTAGTCTTATCGGACATTATTTTTCCTGTGGGTTTATACTTATTTGATTCTGTCTATTAGTTCAAGTTTTTTATTTTTAAATGTGTATATACTTACTTCTTGAACAGTTGTAGGTCAAGAAGCGGGTGTGGTGTCTTCTTTTGCCTTTAATTGGGCAGCTTTCCTGAGAGATTCATCCATATCAAATTTTGCATTGGAATCGAGCCAGGCTTCATCTATGTCCGAGCCAGCATCCCC
>Ga0209632_10000170_pt1 | contig 67073 bp, 64 predicted proteins | sample COG_10_FD_184754 | JGI IMG/M metagenome (GOLD analysis project Ga0209632, IMG submission 184754) | Pelagic Microbial community sample from North Sea - COGITO 998_met_10 (SPAdes) (version 2) | ecosystem: Environmental > Aquatic > Marine > Neritic zone/Coastal water | place: Helgoland, sampling...
AGGCGTACAAGGATTGGCTGATTGCTTTCAGATGCTAAATATGCCGTATGAATCAGTGGCCGCCGCCGCACTGAACAAAAACATTTTTGAGACCATTTACTATGCAGCTTTGGACGAATCTGTCGAAATGGCAAAAACAGATGGCCCCTATCAAAGTTTTGCGGGGTCGCCTTTCTCACGCGGACTCACACAACTGAATCTTTGGGGAGGCATACACTCTGATGAAAGACATCCATGGTCCACACTCAAACAAAAACTCGCCCAATACGGCGCAAGGAATTCCCTATTAACAGCTCCAATGCCGACCGCTTCCACAGCGTCCATCCTGGGCAATACTGAATCATTCGAACCCAGAACATCGAATCTCTATACTAGAAGAGTTCTTGCGGGAGAATACATTGTTATTAACAAGTATTTGCAACAGGCTTTGATCAAACGGGGCATTTGGTCCGACAATATAAGCAATAAATTGATTCAATACCGTGGTTCTGTTCAAAAGATAGAGGAAATACCCGAAGATATTCGAGAGACGTTCAAAACCGTCTGGGAAATATCTCAACGGAAAATTATAGATATGGCAGCGGACCGTGGTCAATACATTGATCAATCTCAGTCATTGAATATCCATTTGCCCGAACCGACGAGGGCTATCCTGACATCTGTGCACTTCTATACATGGAAAAAGGGCCTTAAGACAGGACAATATTATTTGAGGTCAAATCCGAAGGTAAAAGCTTTACAGTTTACGGTTCAAGCTAAGAAACAGAAGATAGAACTACAAGAAGAGGAAGATTGTGTAATGTGTTCAGCATAAAATAAGAATAATAAATTATTTTTTTTTTTTATTATTTTATGTTCCCCACGCGTCACATCTGGAAAGAGCCATGCAATAGACATAAAAAAATCAATACTTTTTAAGGTATGACCTAAAACGTTTCTTGTCGTTTTCTGAAAGTTTATATATTAAATATGACTTATTTAGATACTCAGCGATTGTCTCCATAGCGTCGTCGTACATAATATCACTGGTATATTCCTTTGTTTCATTTGTAGACCAACAACCTCGAACTCTTTTTGATGGATTTTTTATTTTGGCAAAAGAGGCGTACAGAACCGCCTGGTCGCGCACCTTTTTTGCGTTTTTTGGTCCTATTCGTGCGGTTGAACCTCTTGCATTTCTTTCTATGGTAAACGACTTTATAGTTTATTACACAACGTCTGAACTTAACGAAAATAATTTTTTTATATCTTAGGTGGCGTCGCAGCGGACGCAAAGAACGATTTGAATCTATCCCGCTGGCCCACCTGTGTGAAATACATTTTGAAACTCAAATCTCTGTCCACGCCTTTGAAACGTATCGTCTCGGTATCACGACCAGTACCCGGGTCGTATCCTGCCACCACAGGCAGTTTGTATTCGTCAGACATTTCCAAGAGTGCTGCGATACCTTTGAGAACAGTCTGGTCGTCTTTCCAGCTTCGGAAAGCTCTCGTAGGGTTTTCTGCACGCTTAAAGTCAGATTTAGTATACTTATAGTCCGCAAACCACCAACCGTTATTTTTACGAAATACTCTACCTTGGTCGTCTATACCAAGAAAAGACCGGCGCCTAATCCTTGGCTTCAATATCTGCCAACTTCAAATATAACTTGCTAAAATGACAACGTTGATTAAACATACGAACAATTATGAGCTTCTACACACAATTGTTTTAATACATCCATACCCGTTTTTATTTCAGGTAACATGCGTCCGAGTTCTACCAATGTTTTATGCATTTGTGGGACAAGGATCTTCACATCCGCAAGCGTAGTCTGGACTTCGGGCGCAATCGATACGAGATTGGAGACTAGGACAGACATTAAAATAATATGCAATGATATAAATAGGCCAAAGGCGATATAAACTGCTAGTTGCGTCCGTGTAGCGCGATTGGTATTCAATTCATCATAGTCTAATTGCATTTGTTAGGGTTCATATTTATTTTTATAGTCAAAATGAGTTTTATTCCGTATTTTTTTTTCTAAGCGCTCTGCGTATGGCATCCGAACTGGAATTCCCGTTGACGCCATATTGTTTTAACTGTCCTCCTCTTGCGGCGGCCAGCAATTCTGAACGACTCCACTGACTAAAATTTTTTGGCGGTCGGGAAGATCTTGGCCTTGTTCTGCTGCTTTCCTGAGCCGGTTGTGGAGCACGTACTGAACGTTCTTTTTTCTTTGCAATGGGCGTTCCCGCGGCCGCCGGTTCAAAATAGACAATATCACGTATCATAGAATATACATGCCACTTGTTTACACGACTAAAAGAAGCCGCAAATAATTCTATTCTTTTGCCGGCACCGCCCCCACCGCCCACAAATTTACCTTTGGGGTCGCACTTTTGAACACTCTTAAGTCCTGCAGTAGGGTGCCAATTATCTGCAAATAATATATGTTCGTCGTTATATGCGATCGCAGTTCTAGAATGTTCAAAGGCATTGATTTCGACGGGGATCCCAGAATCTAACAGAGATTCAATCAGACGGCCGTTTTCGTAGACCATCGGTGCTTTAAAGTATTCATCTTCTCTTTTATCTTTTGTATTTTTTGGCTCGGGCGGGAGGCCAAAGTGTTGTCTGGTTGCCTCCGGTTTCCAAATAGATTTATTGAAATAGTTCTCATCCACTCCGCAGATAGGAATGTATCGAAATGGACCAAATTTTAAACGACTTCCTAGTTCATCCAACATCTGTCCGATGTCTTCCATACTCTCACGGCGACCCCACATTTTTTTCCAGTTTCTCCGAACTTTAGAGATATCGTGGCCGGACAATTGTGCACAGTTTATAAATCCGACAAAGGAACAGGCACCTTCCTCGCCCTGATCCACACATTTATAAGTGGCAATTGTGTTTGCCACTTGAGGAAATTCTTTCGAAAACTGTTGTTTGTATTTTTCAACCTGTTTGGCGGTCAATGTGATCCAACTGACGTCGTGAGAATCAACGGAGGCAGAGCGATAGCCCATGGCCGCCGCAGACTTAGAACGTGCGCGCGCATAGTTTGAAGCAGTACGTCGCAGACCTAATCTCTGTTCGTGATAAGACATATATATGATACAATTGGTATATTAAATAGTGTTAAAAAATAGTATTCTTTATTTTTTTATTTGATTAGATGAATACGAGTGGTGATTTATGCGTAACTCCGCCAGAAACGAGTGGCAATCCGGCGCCATCGGCCGCTAAAGTTGGCATGAGAGCCTTTTTGTCCTTTTTGAGGGCATGAGGAGCGGCAACTGAGAGAGCAAGCAACGCGATCGATACGTACTGAATGGTGTTGAAATGGATATCCGATTCGACCATTTTACATAATTTGTCATAGTTTTGGATCTGACCGAGTGTGGCACCAGCGGCGGCGATCCCGATCACAACGACCAGTGTCCAGACCAAGATGGCGGCCCGTTGTGTGGTTTCGGCATTTTTCCTCCTAGCCATAAGCCAGACGGCATTGGCGAAGAACGAGGTCGTCAAAGCAGCCCCAGCGATAGTGGGGGCTGTATGGATATCAGCGTCAGAGCATTTGTCATCTACTTCAAAGACAATGAAAAACTGGAGGGCGGCGGCGACGGCCATAGCGAGAGCGACAAGACCAAAAAAAGCAGATTTAGCTGTAGACATTTAAGAATTATATAACAAACTTATATACAGTAAAAAAGTCAATCGCGTATATTCAAACGAATGTATTCTCTATATACAACCGACTTGCCACCTGCTTCTACGAGAAGACTTTCAGTCGCTCTGAGAGAAGAAACAGACTCGGACAATCCCCGAAGACATGGTAAACTACACAGTGGCCGCAAGGACTCTAAAGTAGAATTCAGTTTTTTAATCAAAAGTCTTGTGACAAACAAAGGAGTCGCTGATAATCCAGGTTTCATTTCAAAATCAAGGTTGGCATCCGCTCCATGCTCCAGAATGATCCTACAGAGTTTTTCATTGTCCAGACACCAACATATGAGAGGCTTTCCGTCCAGAAATGAATCTGGAGAATTTTTTCGCAAGAAACGTTTCAACTTTTTTTTAGTGATATTCATGTTCAATTGCCAAAATTTTGGCCAGATAAACAAACAACAATATATTCGCAAAGAATGACCAAATTTTTAGTGTCTTTCAAACTATTATGGATTTATCGTTAAACGTTCTTTTGGGTCTTTTTTTCACACAGGCGAATTGCCACACAACGCATAACAAATAGGTACCTATAGTGGAAGCAATAATAACCACAATAATAAGACGCGTATCCTCCCAACTAATTCCTGGTGGAATGGGTATTACAAAGGGATCACAGTATGTGCGTCCTTCTTCATACGTTGTAAATTTTCTCGGACATGGATCGCAGTCCGCCAGCCAACCATCGTTCGAGTAATATTGTAACTTGCATGGAACACATTTACTAGTGATACAACTTTCCTGACCCCAATTGCAATATTGTTTTCCGGCGACAGTGCCCCGAGGACATGGCCACATATGGGTCAATTTTTGTTCTGATTGCAGAGCCCAATGCTCTGTATTTGTTCCAAAGTTTGTATTGTGTAAATATTTATGAGTTTCCCTAGACTCTGAATCCCCTCCAAACCTATATATTTTTTCATTTTTTTCGTCAGGGATAAGAACATTCGAACCAGTCACGCCTATCCGTTTACCAATGAAATTGTTCTGAAAATCATCCAACTGGTCGTTCGGAACGTCCGATGGTATGTAAGACCACCGGGTTTTACCATCCGTATAGGTAAGCATTTTGTTCGTCAAATATCCGAGAGCATTTCCTGGTAAATCGTCTATAGCTATGCCTCTGTACGGAGATTCCTCGCAATGAGAGGCAGTCGTCAATTCCGGCTTGCATTCATACACAATTACAAACGGCTCGCGAGTGTTCTCATATAAAGGATATGTCGAAACTGCCAAAATAGAACGACCTACGGCAATATCTCTCCCAAAGGCACGGTATGTAGCTTTTCCCAGGTCTGGAGGGATGACGGGGCTAAATACAGAGTAATCCCAAAAGTTGATGACTGGTAAACTTTCATTATTGGGCTGTATCCACAGGTCAAGATCCCACATATATACACGCCCATAATTTTTACCGTCATTGTCTTCCATGAATCGATTGGTATCGCCGGGGGCAGAGACGTACAAACTCGTTCCCCATTCTCCCAATTGACCGGATAACGCCACCGCATACCCAAATTGCTGAAAATCAAAATAAGGGACACGGACCGGATCCAAAGGTCCACTACTGTAATATGGTTGTTGGGGTTCACTACAAACCCTTTGGAAGGCAATCATGTCCCAATCTGATATCTGAGGCTTGTCATCAGTGAACACGCCGACATAGCGCGGAAACAACGTGGTATCCTTATGAGATTTGTAATAATCCTTTGTATTCTTAAAGTTGGCTTCTTTGATGGAAGTGCCCAAAGGATAACCCCAAGTATCATACAATGACCGGCATGACTGCAAAAGATTGCCATTATATACAAAAGCATATCCTATTGTCGCCCCGTCATAATTATTTGTGGCGTTGTTTGTGATGCCTGGAGCGCCCACGACCCATGATTGATTTTGAACGTCCACAGAAAACCCGAATCGATAGGGTTCGACTTGAATCACGCTTTTATCTGGGCGGATGTCTGTCCATTCAGAATCCTCAGGAGCAAAGGGTCTCCAGAGTTTGACTAGGTTTTGATCTGGAAATCCGAATAACACAAGATCGCATTGATTATTCAGAGCAAATATCTCAGAGTGAATGTCAGTATACTTGTACGATCCGTCGTGGAAACGAAGTGTGGTATTTTTATCGGTCTGTAACAGTGTACATGCGTCTGAAATACCAATGTCGTCTGGCATCAGATCGATATCAACTGTCTCCTCCAGATATGCGTTCACAACGAACAGCGATATCAAAAATATAAAAAGACGAATCATTGTATAGATAAAAAAGGCAAAGTTTATAGTTATTTTTTTTTCTTGCGCATAATTGTAAGTTGTAGTACAGAGGAATTGTCTACTATCTTTTTCAGTTCTAATATTGTTGTCTCGAACTTTTTCAAGGTATATGAAATATCAATCGTTTCAGATCCAACCTGGAAAATGTAATCTTCCTTACGTATGCCAATTTTCCAAGCCATTTTGTTCGGGTCGCAACTGTCTATTGTTAAAACACCTTGCTTTGTATCGCGAACTTTTAAACCCCATGATTCATCTTTTCTCAAATGAAACTTGACAGGATAACAATCACTGAAAAGAGCCATGCGCGCATGTTGCAGTGCCGCATCCTTGGGGTGAAAAAGCAGTGATTCTGCGCCAATCGTCGGAATCTCAACCGAACAAAGCTCGTGCTTTCTCAATAGCTTCGAATACCTTAGGATCTTTTCATTTGTCACGTCGCGACATTTGCGCCCCTGTTTTTGGTCACGGCACTGTTGGGCAGATTCTTGCAATGCGGGCAATGTACATGGCGTCTTGTACCCTACGCGGCTCTCAAATTCGAGAACTGAACAGTACACACAAGCCGCTGCCAATGCCGCGCCACCGTGAGGCAGTTTAAACTGATTGTCAGCTTCATCCTCGTCATCAGGATGAACATGTCTATAAAAAATGTCGAGCTTGGCTTTAGCACAGCGAATGATACTCTCGATGGCCATGAAATGCCAGTCGTGTAAAATGTCCTCGATCTTGCGGCGAATGCGCCACTTATTACGCTGGTGAGATTTAGGCTTCTTACAGAGCATTCTTCCTTTGCGAGTTGTAATCTGACAGTCTCGGTGTGACATGCCAGGAGTATGATTCCACTGAGACTTATTCGCCACACCATCATCCGTCAACCTCAAACTAAATTTGTTTTGACATAACCTTTGAACCGTTCCACAACCAGTACACGTAGAATGTCCTTGGCGCTCACGATCCACGAAATAAGACGAAGGGCGGCCACAGCGTTGGTTTACACAGAAGCGCGTGGCATGCATGACCACTATCTCTGTGTAATCAGAACCACGAGAAATAAGTTCAACAACCTTCTCACACGGAGTTTGTTTTGTAATTACTTGTTCACCAACTTGACTAATAAAACTATATTCACTGCTGTTTTTACGCGAATTATTCGGTCCCCACATCACCGATGCTCTTCTTTCGCGATTCTGCACCACTTTACACTGTTCTGACACAAAATCTCTCTTTATAATCAGGTCCACTACGGTATCATGGGCGGGCATATTACTCTTGTAGTATATTTATGGTTGGTGTTTAAGAAAAATATATGACTAAATTATTTGATTTTATGAGTTACCAAAATTTTAGTCATCGGACCAAATTTTTGGTCATTCATTCGGACCAATTTTTTGGTGTTTCATTCGGACCAAATTTTTGGTGATTCATTCGGACCAAATTTTTGGTGATTGATTCGGACCAAATTTTTGGTGATTGATTCTGTTCAGGACTCTGAAGATTCATTCGGGCCAAATTTTTGGTGATTCATTCTGTTCAGGACTCTGAAGATTCATTCGGACCAAATTTTTGGTGATTCATTCGGACCAAATTTTTGGTGATTCATTCGGACCAAATTTTTGGTGATTCATTCGGACCAAATTTTTGGTGATTCATTCGGGCCAAATTTTTGGCCAATGATTACTAAAATTTTGGTCAATCTAAATTGCATGCGATTGTCAATGTCGGTTCCAAATTATAGGTCATATGTACCCAACCATCTGGGATATATATAATGTCTCCGGGTCCCAACTTACAAAAATATGGCGTTTCTTCTGAGTTGTCACCCGCGAGGATTGAATAAAACGCCGAAGATGCGGTTTTGCCATCTCTAAAAATTTTATAGTTTGGTTCCTGAATAACCCACATTCTACTTCCAAATACAACTTCGTTAGAAACATGACCATGGCTATGGTAGTGAAATCCTTTGTAAGCGCCATTTAATCCAATATATTTTGAAACGTTTGGTTCAAAACAATGAAATTCATCTTCTATTTCTTGTGGAAACATTGTAAAATTATTAGCCTTACAATTCTTCATACCAAAAGTGTCGCAATTGTCTGTCAATCCCCATAAATAAACATTCTTTTCTGGAGCAGAGGTAATCTCTGTCGGGCCAAAACCATGATCTACATACTTACGAATAAAATCTTTAAGTTTCATACTTTGCCATCGTTTTGTAGGAGGAGAACGAGTTCCCGGATAATCAACGCCTACTATTCTCTCTCCATATTTATCTAGGATGTTTTTCAATGTAATATGTTTTCGAAATTTCTGGTTTAGATTTGTTCTTCGAATAACAAAAGGGGCATCTGGATATACAGCCGGCCACGTTTTAAATGTTTGAAAATCACAATCTATTTTTTCCAAGCTCGCCATGATAAGTTCATCAGACGCCAAACCATATGCAATGTTCAAAAATATTAAAACGAATACAATACAATGCATTCTTATAAGGCTATGCATATTTATAGTTCGTTTGAAAAGAAAAATAATTATCTAATAGTATAAATATACACGAACTTTTAAAGAAATGTCAAATGCCTGTTTCTCTTCGGATAATCTCCCAGGTGAAGATTGTAAAGACCCACAGCGAGGTCAATTTTCAATACCAACCGGTGGTCCATGGGTTGATATCGGCACGTTCAAAAAGAATTATAAAGTAACTTACTTCAAATATGCCGCCAAAATTGCATATAATATCTTTTATGACAATCGCGAGGCTTCAAACGGGCCTGTATGGAAATGCAGTTGTCCCGATTATAAATTTAACGATAGGTTTGAAAATCACACCTGTTGTAAACATATCCAAGCTGTGATTGATCAAAATATGGGGACGAATCGTGAAGGCGGGAATTACGAAAGTTTTTTGGTCGAACACATTGACTAAAATTTTGGTGAATCCTGGACTATTTGTAATAAACTATTTAGGAGCGAACAAACGATTTACAAAAATGTCATATAGTAAAAAAAAATCTGCGCATAGAAAAACAATATTATTAGTCAGTGACCACTTGTTAGTTCATAGTGGTGTTGGTATACAGAGCAAACTGTTAGCAGAAGGACTGGTTAAATTAGGAAAATGGAGAGTTGTACAAATCGCTGCAATGCCAAATGTACCCAAAGTTGAAATAATTGAATACGGGGAATATATTAAATTATATCAAACACACGACTTTGGCGATATGAGTCAATTTAAACGGATATCGAACATAGAAAAACCGGACGTAATGATTATATTCTCCGATCCACACCGGTTTGATTGGGTATTTAGCAATATTGAAAAAATAAACAAAACATGTCCAATCATATATTGGCATGTTTGGGACAGTGGGCCTGCTCCACATTACCTCAAAACCTTGTATAATCTTTTTCAGGGTATAAATTGTATTTCAAAAAAAACATTTGATATGTTGGGAGAAATAGGTGTCGGTAACATAAGGTATGTACCACATGGATTCGATTCAAATATATTTTATAAAATGGAAAAGTGTGATGCAAATGCATTTAAAACCGTATTATTAGGTGCAGAACGGTTTCAAAAAAACACGTTTGTCTGTACATGGGTGAATAGGAATATGCCTAGAAAACGCCCAGGTGATGTTTTGCGTATATGGGCATTGTTTTTGAAACAATTAAAAGTCATTGACAAAAACGCAGATGCAATACTTATAATGCATACAAACCCTGACAAATATAACACAGAGGCGTCTGATTTAAAAACGATTGCTGAATATTTATTGGGATTGGAAATAGGAAGAGATGTGTTTTTTCCACCTCAAACAAACGCACCTTTTGAGTATATGAACGCTCTATACAACATTTCGGATGTCTGCATCAATATAGCATACAATGAAGGTTTTGGTTTATCTACAATAGAAGCTATGTCTACAGGTTGTCCCATCATTGTTAATGAAACGGGAGGTCTCATAGAACAAGTTGATCAAAACCAATCAAATGGTATATCAATTCCACCCTGTGCTCGTATACTTGATGGTGTATTGGCGCCGTATATTTTCAAAGATTTATGTAATTGTGACGATGTTGTTAGGGCTCTATTGAAGATATACAAGGATAAAAAGACAACATACAGTGAAAATGCATTAAAATTCGTATCAAAAAGATACGCGTTGTCTAAAATGATACATCGTTGGGATAACTCCCTTGAACATGTTCTTCGAGAATATACAAGGCGGAAAGAATAAAAAACCTTTTGACTAAGGTGGAAAATCTTTGACTAAGGTGGAAAATCTTTGACTAAGGTGCAAAACATAATAGATAAACTAAAAAAAATATTGCCTCCCCATAAACAAGTGACTCATTTATATGTTCCTACTATTAATGTTACTATTCGACTAAATTTTGAAGCGCCTCCACCACTGCTTTCTGAAGTTTTTTGTTACCCTCGTGTGAGTTCTTCTCTAATAATTTTTTAACCCGTTTGATCAACTTGGCCATATCTCAACTTCGCCTTCATATCCGTGAATGTATTCGATGGCGCTCTCCAGTCTTTCTTTGTCCATCTCTTTGTACTCCTGGTCTCCCAAATTTGCGTACTTCATGTCAAGTATAGGTGTAATCTTAAAGACAACAGTGTTGAAAATTCCTCAAACATTGTCAATTTAGACTTCTTTGCCGATGACTTCTTTTTTGCCTTTTTCTTTGCCAATTTAGACATATGCTAAAACAATCAATTTCCTAAATACTAGCCATTTGTTAAACAGGTTTTAGTCGACTAAAATTTTGGTCCGTTTCTCTAACAATGACTAAACTAAAAAGACTGATCGTCCATGCTGGCAAAAAACTCGCGTTTGATATGAAATTGATGCCAGACGGTACTTGGAAGACTACATATGGACCGGGATTCTTCAAGAAGAAGAAAAAACGACCTAAAACAGGCCGAATGGCAAGCCTTATGCGAAAACATAATAAATGGTTAAATAGATAAACTAAAAAAATTTATTTTCTCTTAAAAAACGAAGTATCATCTCCGGTGTCATTGACGTATAGGTGTAGTATCCCAAAGAATAATCGTAGTTCTCCTTCTGTCTCATGATCCCATACGTATGGCCAAATCTCCCAGAAGCCTTTCCATCAATTGTAGACTGTTTGTAGAGCTGTAATGCGGCCAAATCACCCTGACGCATCTTCCTCTTTAATATTTCACGACTATCGACTTCGTACCTTCGCATCAATGGTCTATATATTTCTTGTTCGAATATTGGACAGTGGTCCAGCGAGTTGCCTAATGTGCGAAAGAATACCGCGCAATCAACAGACCGATTATTACCGTATTGTGGACGAGTAGTATCGTAGAGAAATCTTGGCACTGAGATGATCTTGTGACGCGACACACTAGTGCCCGGCGGACGAACCGTGCATCGGAAGCACGACCAATCAAAATCAATGAAACGGGTACATTTTTTGCGCATATTATAGTAGACGTTGCTGACGTGACAATCTCGGTGAGTAAATTGTGCATCCTTTTGCAATTTTCGAATGGCAAGACAAAAGGATTCCACCATTGTATACACCAGACGGTCCGGACGATATTTTTGATGTAATGTATTCATAAAACCATACACAGAAGGCTCTTCCATCTGCCCCGAACACACGACGAGCGCATCTCCTCGAAAAGCAACAAAGTGAAGTTTCGTGACATATCTATTTGCATTTCTCCAAACGTGATAGTGTATGACCGCATCGAGGATGTATTTGAGTTGCATGGCTGGATCTGTTGTCGTTTTGAGGACAACCCATTCTCCTTGGTGAATAGCCTTCAGGTACAACACATTTGTACTTTTATGCCTCTTTTGTTTCAAAGCTCTGGAAATATCCACCTCTTTGAATGCTGCGGACACTTTTCTCGCTAATTGACACTCTGGCATACTCTTTAGAGCCGCTTTAATGCCGTGTGCCATGCGATACATCGATTCTGTGTGCTTTGTATGCATGCCAGAGATAAACACCTTTGTGTTATCGCCTTGAAATTTGACAAAGAGTCCGTTTATAGATTCTGTCTGCCATACCTTTTGTGGTCTCTCGTATTGTACCACTCCTTCTGCGTCAAAGCCGCTAATATAATTGACGATACGATGCGACTGTTCTGGAAATCTGTAATCTTCCGATACCAGAGCCATATAGGGCCCCATGTCAAAGCCAAATGGGTCTATGGCTGGCGCGCGTACCTGTTCAACCCTTCTCCGTTTCTTTGGCCGTGCGTTTCTGAATGCTAATGCGGACATGTTTTTGTATTATGAACGATCCCTAAATATGTCGAAAAATCTAATGTTTTTAGAGTATCGAACCTGAACTTTGGTCCGGATATTTTACCAAAATTTTGGTCTTTCATTCGCCAAAATTTTGGTCCGGATATTTTACCAAAAAATTGGTCGTTGGTTCACCAAAAAATTGGTCGTTGGTTCGCTAAAATTTTGGTCGTTGGTTCGCTAAAATTTTGGTCGTTGGTTCGCCGGCAACATTGGTCCGGATATTTTACCAAAATTTTGGTCGTTGGTTCACCAAAAAATTGGTCGTTGGTTCACCAAAAAATTGGTCGTTGGTTCACCAAAAAATTGGTCGTTGGTTCGCCAAAATTTTGGTCGTTGGTTCGCTAAAATTTTGGTCGTTGGTTCGCCGGCAACATTGGTCCGGATATTTTACCAAAATTTTGGTCCGGATATTTTACCAAAATTTTGGTCCGGATATTTTACCAAAAATTTGGTCGGATTACTAAATTTTTGGTAAACATTTCTGACAGGAAAAAAACTTTATCACGAATACTATGGCCGCCATCACAACTTCTCCAGATCCTATGCCGCCTGCGCTTGCCTCACCATCGGCGGAACTTCAGACTTTCAAAATAAGCTTATCGGATGCGCAAACACATTTGGGAGGAAATCCAACCCAACAGGATTGTGGACTCGCTCTGGAAATGGACGAATGGTCATTAATTGGTATTTTCGATGGTCATGGTGCGGATGGCTTCAGCAATATTGCTTCTGAAACTGCTGCATCGTTTGTATCTCGCCCTAGTTTTTACGAAGAGTTTAAAAGAGACGTGCACCAGACAGCGGAGACGCTTTTCGAGGCAATGCAGCGTTCAAATTTCGAATTCGCGTTACAAAAACTAAAGGAAATGGGGACCAAACACGAAGTTCGTCATGGCCACATTTATTGTAAAAATGCCGCTCGTCTTCGTGGGGGCACTACTGCCACTTTGGTGTTTATGGAACGCAGTGGTCTGGTGACAACCATGAATGTGGGCGATTCTGACGCATGGATGTATTCTGAGAGTGTTTCTACCAAATTGACAGCGGACCATACACCAGAAACGCCTGAAGAATATGATCGTTTGATGTCTGTGAATTCTGCAGAGGGATCTGCAGGAAAGGAGTCTCTAAAGAAAACACAGTGTGTTTACGATCGTCCTGGTAGGATGATGCCTCGTGGTTCGACGGACGAAATTCCGTCTGATGCTGTCCGCAGTTCTGGAGAGCTTTGTCCTTATTACATTTGCAATCTAGATAAAAAACCGGCAACATTGGTCCAGGTAACGGACGAGAAAGGCAGGGTCCACAAACTAGCCATGACTCGTGCTATTGGCGATGAGAATCTGCGTAAAGGGGGTGTTATTTCTCGACCATCTGTTTCTCAACACCAGATCACAGAAACGTCGGTTATAAAAATAGCTTCCGATGGATATTGGGACGCTATAAAGACTGCGGATGAATTGGATAAAACGCGCGCCGCCATTGACCGCATTGGTTTAAATGCCAATGAACTTGCTTCCGACTGGTTTACCAATACAAAAGCGATTTCTGACCGTTTCTTTGGAGGCGTTGGCGATAACATGTGGGGATACATTGCTACAATAGATTTAAATTAATATTACTATAAAATATTTAAACTAATTTCGCTTGTATATCTTTCCAAAATCTTAAGTGAGGGCCAAGTGGAATATAATGACATGCCACCGTATCTAAAATCCTTTTTGGTATGCCTCTGGCCTTTGCTTCGCCTACTGAAACCATGAAACATTCGGGCAGTCGGGGGTTCCGTTGGCAGTCGGAGCAAATATTCCAACCGAATACATTTGCGCGGGTTTTTGTACCACAACCTTTACATTTGTTTTGAAAAGAGTCCTCTGCAGCAGATCTCCAGGTGAGTCTGGCGTGTCTATTCCGAGTTCGGCGTTTGAGTCCCAGTATCTCTTTACAAAATCTTGGCCAAGAACAGTTACAAAAGGATTGTCCAAATACCTTGATATAAGAATACATACGAACTTTAGAGCGCCACTTATGAAGTCGGACTCTTCTGCGCATTTGCTTCTGCAGCCATTCTCGCGTGATCAATTGCGTTCTGTCCCTATACCGGAGATGATCAAAGATATGATAGACCAGTTCAATGGGTAATTCGGGTAACATTGAGATTTACCAAATTTTTAATAAATGTTCGATTCGACAAATAAAAAATCACATATGATTAATATTATATATCATCAAAATCAAAAGGGGTGTCATCAACTTCTTCCTTTTGTTCTAATACTAACGAAGTCGTTTCTGGCAATTCTCCGTATGATTTTAGATTTCTAACCTCTTCGTCCGAATATTTCATAATAACGTCACACTTTGAGTCTTGATAGTCTCTTAGAGATACAAGTATAATGTCCGACAACCTGATCCATATTTTATTTCTCATGGCGCCGCGGATATGCGCTAATCTTTTGACGCCATCAAAGCACTGAACATCACATCTCCCATTTCCAAGCATTTTGGTAACCTGTGCATATTCTTGTCCATCATCTTTGTATTCCAGTTCGCGTTTTCTTGTTCCTGATGATTTCTTTTTAGTACCTTTACTTTTTCGTTTTGGCATTTTTTACTAAAATTTTAGTGCCTAAATAGGAATCACATTCGATGAACATAAGTGATCTATAAATGATGAAATGAATATATAGAACAAAAGATCATGTTGACTTTTCAACATATTGGCACTGCCCGCCATCGTGATTCTGAGTATTGCATCTCTGTTCGTTTGTATGGCCGCCAAGCAGATGGGAAATCCATCTCATTGACTGTTTCTGGCGTCTCTGCGTATGGGTTTTTGTCTACGAAATGCGATGCGACGTTTCAACACCGCGTGTCTTCTTTGTTGCAATGGTGGTTGTCCATGCAACGCACCAATCAATCCACGAAGAAATACAAGAAAGAAAATGGTGACGACAAACCACCTGACCAAATTTTTAGACAATGGAACACGTGGTGGTTTGAGCAATGCGCGGTATCTGATATCAAATGGACCAAGCATGCTGGCTACAACATTCGTTCGGTATTGACCGGTAAAGGCCCGGACGTATGGCGTTTCGAAGTCAAACGCTATGAACACTACAGAGGCCTACTCGCCATGTTCAAAAATCACGACCATTTCTACGAACAATTGGTCCAATTTCGACGCAAAATGTCGAATTATTCTGGTGGAAAACCTGTTCGCTCATTCCCGGCCTCTGTATCGGCTTATGTCGATGATCGCGACCTGTACGAGACCATGTTTAAACCCGAATTGGTGTGGATGGTCGATCACCAGCTGCCCGCCTGCTCCTGGATGACTGTCAATAACGCTAAAGCGGTACAACATGGATCTTCATGTGATTTGAACTTTACATGTGGTTCCGAAGACGTTATCCCTTGCTCGGATCCGCCTATTCCAATGGCTCCTTTCAGAGTTCTATCCTATGATATCGAAGCAGTGCCTTATGTCAATCCAGAGACAGGCGAATGCGAGTTTCCAGACCCTAAGCGCGATTCCATCGTGACTATCGGTGTCACAGCATTTGATATGGTCTCTGCCGAAATGAAACAGACAGTATTCATGCTTGAAATTGAAGGTCAGGAACAATGCCAACAACTCTCCGAACTCTCCGATGAGATGAAAACCGACGAGTTTGACCCATCCACGACAACCGTTTGTTCGTTCATTGACGAATCGGATATGCTGGCTGCTTTCGCCAATTATATTCGGGAATATGACGCGGATGTGGTCACCGGTTATAATGTACTCAATTTCGATAACGTCTATCTTTTGCAAAGAATTCAGGCACTATGCGGCTGTGAAATTGGCAGCCAATGTTCCGAATGTGCTCAAGCGCGAACATTCTCCCGAATTGACAGGCCATCGACGCTTAAGAAGAAATATACACATACGAAACAGAGAGGAGGTCAAGAATCTTGGGAAGCATGGATCGAGGGCCGTGATTGGATGGACGTCTATCGTGTCGTCATGACCGACCACAAACTTCGGTCTTATAAACTGGACAATGTTTGTTCGGAATTACTCGGCACAAAGAAGATCCATATTGATTACGAAGACATCCCGAAACATCAACAGACGCCTGCCGGTCGCGAATTTCTGGCACAATATTGCGTGAAGGATGCTTGGCTACCGTGTCAGATCATTGTCAAGCGATGTAAACTGGTGAATGCTTTGCAGATGGCCCAAGTGACAGGCGTACCATTGACAGATATCCTTCACCGAGGTCAGCAGATTCGAACTCTTTTGTTAATGCTTCAATTTGTCAAGGCAAGGTGCCGAAAAGATCCAGAACATCCGCGCTGGTACTTGCCAGACGAATCCGGCAATAAGCCGCCACCAATCGATGGCTTTGAAGGAGCCGTGGTCATTCGACCATTGCCGGGGTTCTATCAAACGCCAGTGGTAACTCTAGACTTTGCCAGTCTATATCCGTCGATTATGAGGGCCTATAACATGTGCTTTAGTACTTTGGTGCCTTCTCTGGCCGAAGCCAAACGCAGAAAGCTTCAATGGTCGGAAGAAACACACAATATCAAAGATCCGAAAGATCCAAATTATCCAGAAGTCCGGCCTGTCCGCAGTTTTGATTATCCCGAAGGCGGCAAATTCGAGTACGTTGCCAAAGACACGGACGTCAGTTTTGTTACCTCAAAAACAAGAGTGGGTATTTTGCCTGAAATTCTAGAGCAATTGCTCAGCAATCGCAAGAGAGTAAAAAAATTACGCAAACAATTCCACGAAAAATCAATGGACTATGCCGTCCTAGATGGTCGTCAATTAGCTTTAAAAGTGTGTGCCAATTCGGTTTACGGATTTACAGGCGCGGGTATGGGCTATCTCGGCGAAAAAAGAATCGCATCATCTGTTACAAGAGTTGGTAGAGGCATGGCCAATCATACAAAATGGATGTGCGAAGATCGCTACAAAGACCATGGACTACAGATCGTTTACGGGGATTCTGTTATAGGGTCTACACCGCTAATTCTACGCATCAATGGCAATATTGTTGTTCGACGTATCGAAACATTGGCAAGTAAGTGGTCTGCATATCATTATGGAAAAGAATCGTGCGAACTCACTGGCGTCGAATCTTGGACTGAAAAAGGTTGGACGCCAGTGAAAAGAGTGATTCGCCATACGTGTAAAAAAAAACTCGTACAGGTCCACACGCATACGGGAAACGTTGTTTGTACAACCGACCATTCGCTGGTACGTATATCTGGTGAAGAAGTTGCGCCCAAAGACCTTTATACAGGCGACCGTTTGCTTCACCATTGTCCTGTAAGATTTCCGGAGCGCAATCATACGTGGACGTTTGGTTTCAATCGAGTTTTGACTGGGCCGAATGGTAAGACATACAAATCACTCAAAGAAGCAGCGTCTGATTTGTCAGTACACGTGGGCACGGTTACACGTAAATGCACATGGACGTACACGAACAAAACAATTTGTTATACTCCACAGTTTGCACGACTTCTAGGAATGTTTATTGGAGATGGTTCATGCGGCAAATACTCATCAAGATCAGGCAAAAAATGTTCATGGGCAATCAACAATGCAAACAAAGAAATGCTGAATGAATACAAAACAATTGCTCAAAATATTTTTCCAAGCTTCGGGTGGAAGATTTTACCGACACTCAAATCTTCGGGTGTATACAAATTAGTTCCTACATCTTCCAAGTATGGCAGTGTTGCACGTTTTGTGGTATTCTGGAGAAACATATGTTACAACGACAAACGTGAAAAAATACTGCACGACTGTGTGTTGCAGTCGTCTGTAAAACATCGTCAACAATTTTGGAAAGGCCTGCATGACGCGGATGGTACCAAGAAAAGTTCGGCGCCAGAAATTTCGCAAAAAGGAACACAAATTTCTCTATCCATTGTCCTATTATTGCGCTCGCTGGGGTGGGAAAACGTGGTCGTTGACACACGCCCGGACAAACCAAATATATTTCGCATGCGCGCACGTCACAAGACAAGGAAATCACCGGAGAAGGTGAGAAAGATAACAGATTGGAATCGTATAGAAACGTTTGTCTATGATTTGACAACTGAAAATCATCACTTCCACGCGGGTGTAGGTACTCTGGTAGTACACAACACTGACTCAGTATTTGCGAACATTCCGGCCTCTATGTGTGACACGAACTGCTCTCAAGAAGAGCTCATCGCCAAAGTCGATAAAATAGGCGACGAAATGGGCAAGTTTTGCACGCAGGCATTTCTACCACCCAATGATCTAGAATACGAAAAGTTTTACTATCCTATCCTCTTGAAAGGCAAGAAGAGATATGCGGGACATAAATTCGAGCCCGGACTAGCGCCAAAACTTGATGTAAAGGGTTTCGAATGCGTGCGGCGTGATTTCGCCCCAATTGTCAGCAAAACCCAAAAGAAGATTCTCATCAAATTATGCAAAGAGAATAATGTTCAAGGGGCCATCGATCTGGCACGAGAAACGGTTGTCCGCTTACTTGAAAACGATGTTCCAATTGAAGACCTCACCATGTCCAAGCAATTGACCAGAAAACCAGAGGATTACAAGAATCCAGCACCACATACAGAACTAGCCAAACGTCTACAGAGAGAACAACCCGCACACATTGCCCCAAAAACAGGCGACAGGATAGACTTTCTAATCAGACCCGGTTACAAAGGAGAAAAGACATGTATGCGCGCAGTAACACCGGAAGATGTCCGAGAAGGCAGAGAAGCAGCCGATACACGCTGGTATTTGTCAAATCAATTACAACAACCTCTGCAAAGAATCTTTGACATGATCATGGACAATGCCTCAGAAATTTTTCAAGTCAATCAGACCAAAACACCACAAACCATTTCGAACGATATGATGAGAACATTCGTGCAAAGAACCCAAGTCAATAGAGCCGTCAAACGGAAAGCGGCTTCTATACAAGCCCAAGCAAAGAGAAAGAAAACAATACCGAAAGATATCCGTAGCTTTTTTAATTGAATACTATAAAAGGGTTACATTTTTTTTTTACATGTCACTATTCACAGATAATTATTCTATGCATGGTTCAACTCAACAGACAGATCACGAAACTAGTTTGGAAGAGCGACTAGAAAAACGTTTCGAATATCTAGAACAAAAGATGGACGGATTATTTATAATTTTAAGCGAAATTTATAAACAACAGGCGATCCCATTAGCAAGGAAGACATTAAACGTAGATGCCATAAAACAATACCCAATTGGTTCGTTTCAACAAGAATTATTCCGCCGTAGTCAAGAACAATAATACGCCTATATAAACAGCCAGAGTCACAATATAATGTCCGTAAGACTATTTGTTTTAGATTGGGATTCGAAAGCGGAATGGATAGAATGGCAATTCTCAGGTTGGCAAGCTTGGGGCGGGGAACAACCGGATGATTTTTTCTGGACTCCAAAAAGCGGCAAAAATAAGCCAGCCTTTTCCACGGAACCGTTGAAAGAACTCTACGAAATCACACCATTAATAGACAAGTCAAAAAGGTCAGGAGGCGCGGACCCACATTCCCCTGTGGTCGTCCTCAACTCTTTCTACGGCATACGATCCAAAGAATCGCCAGAAACATGTTTTGAAATAGAGCTTGAACTCGTTTCGAGACTTGATGCGCCCAACAGAGTTCAAATAATGATACGTTGTCCATTGGCAAACAAATCGATTGTGGAACCATGCATCGATAAAGATTTTAAGTTTACAGGCGAATGGCCTACCAAATATGCAGAATACACTCTTAAAAAACCCACGCGTTATAGCGAGACATATCTGTAATATTTAATAAAATTATTTTATCTTTATTAATATTTGTTTTTATTAATATAATATATGGCCGTGCTCATGGAGGCGTGTCATTTACTACTCTTCTTGGGAGCGGGCGCCGCGACATTCACTTATATTCCTTTTGAGCCATTCAAGGCCGTTGGTCATACGCTAACTTCTTTTTGAGCCATTCAATGTCGTTGGCCGAACGACCGGCTGGCCGCTTGCCAAACACTTTTTCGTACTCGGACTTCCACTGTCCGAGCTCTGTGGCAGTCTTCACCAGGGCGTGTTTGGCTTTCTTCTTGGGCAGTCTAGACATCACTGCCGCGGAGGCTTTGCGTTTAGCCACGGAGGCTTTACGTTTATTTGACACGCCAGCGGCCACGCCTTCTGCCTTTTTGGCTTTAAGCTTGACACGTTTCTTGGACTTGACGTAATTTTTGCGTATGCTTTTCGACACTGCGTCGTTGAAGGCATCGAACTCGGCTTGCTCATCCAAATCGGCTTCATCGTCTGAGTCCGAAGAGTCCGATTCCGATTCCGAAATCACAGAGTTGGCAGGAGCCATGGAGGAGTTATTGCCCGGGTGCACGTTCAGATTCTGCACCACGATCACCACCCCTTGCCCAGAGAGGTTTTTGAGCATGGCCCTCTTAGCCTCTGTAAATTCTTCTTCGGTGAACGCGCCGCTTATTTTGGCTTTCTTGAAGACAGTGAGTCCGCGGACATAGTGTTCAGCACCAAACTCATAGGCTTTCGCGCGTTCCCCGACGACTTCTAGACTGTTTACAATAGGAGCAGGCAAGCCAAAATCGGGCGCAGACGAAGACATTGCTTCGGACGATTGAACAGCAGCAGACGAAGACGAAGACGATTGATCCGGACCCGCAGCAGACGAAGACACTATAGAAGACGATTGAACAGGGACAGCGGGGAATGCATTATTTCCCGCTAAGGCGCCCGCCGCTGCGGCGACCGCATCTTGGACGACAGGCGGCGCGGGGCGCGCCCCTTTCCAAATGACACGGGAGGCGCTAGTGTATGGCATAATGGTCGATTAATCTAAATAAATGACAAGTAGGTTAAAGTATGGTTAGTAGTTTTATATAGGCGGTTCCACGTGGTTGTGTTTTAAAGAAGGAATGGGGGAAATATTTAGGAAAGGGGGAATATTTTATTTTTTTTTATTTAAAAAATAAAAAAAGGTCCTAGTATAGCCATGGCGCCCGAACCAGCGGCCCCCAAGAGACCATCCGACCATATGAAGCGTTTATGGTCCATACGAACCGCTTTTAGGGGGTGCGCTCAAGGTCCGCGTCGCCTAGCCCGAGATCGCCACATAGAGGACCAAAAAATGCAAGCACTCACCGTAAGTTGAATGGTGTTCGCGTGTCGTTTTATTAAAATGATTTTTGCAAATAGTCCCGTATTTTAATAAATGAATACTTAGTCTTAGTGTACGTTTTATTTTTGGAGCATGACGTTTTTATTTTCGTCATTAATAGTCATGTTAGTAGTTAATACTATTATACGGGTTGGTTGTTGCTTGCTGGAGGCGGCAGGCTTTCCTGCTGTGTACTCACGCTCCTTTTTTTCCTGATAGAAATACGTTGAAATATGATTTAATCGATATCCTCGATTCTTTTCATGACCAATGCGGATGCTGCACTGTGTGCGCTGAAAGCATTCTTAAACATGTTGTTTTCGTCTTTTAGGTCCACACAGTCCTGTTTAAGCTTGCATATCTGTACTATTGAGGCTTTCAGACGCTGTTCGTGCGTAATCGATTTTTCTTTGATGGCTTCGAGTGTGATGATCTGAATTTGAGCATCTGTCAGAACATCCACCAGTTGTTGATGGATACGAGTAAGAAAGCCCAATGATTCTGGTTTCCGCTCGTTTGCGGCCATAATCTTTGTAGTAATGCTCGCAATTGCGTTTTTAACAGTTCTCTGAGCTTTATGGCGCGTTTTGAGTGTTTTTTTGTTCAGAATAGTATATTTTTCAAGCTCTCTCCGCAGCCTACCAATGGAAGCGGTATGGGCCTGTTTGTCCATGGCAATTTTCTTATTTTGTTTGGTAATTGTCGCTTGTATTTTCCTGATCGTCCGGGCCTGGCGCGAAATCACACCTGTCTGCCGCATGATCGTCTCCGAATGGCTCGAAATCGACGCATCTTTCATTTCGATGGCATTTAAGAGTGATTTGACGTCTTGTTCTGTCTGTCCTGAGACGTATGCATAGAAGCTTGTATTGAACTTGCGTTTCTTGCTTCCGCGTCCGGACATATTGCTTAAAAGTTCCTGTAATATATCTTGTGACGAGTGATATTTGTCAGCAAATATTTGCTAGTATATAAACATAATATTTTTCATATATTGTTGATGTACACAACATTTGCAGTTGCCGAACCAAGAAAAGGAGAGACCAAAGATTCTGCTCCCGAAGACGTCATGATGACGCGCGGATTCATATACGAAGATGAGGATGGAGATTTTGTGGTCTATCGCCGCGATGGCACACTGATCATTACAGACGAGAGAGGACGACAAAAAGGCGAAGTATATTTCGATTTTGATGAGTTTATTGAAAATCAAGACGATGACTATCTTGCCTCGGTTCGTTTTTCATCCTTGGTCAAAGGAGAAAAATATGTGGATGGCAGTGGCAAACCGATCGTATACCAAAAGAATGGCAAATTGAAATATAATAAGAAAAAGTTTGATACATTTGAGTCGTTCCTGGCAGACAGATCGCCGGAATTCTTCGACACTGTTCGCTTGTATTCAGAAGATGAATCTGATTCAGATGAAGAAGAAGAAGCCAGAATAGGTACAATTAAAAGGTCAGAGTATTCTCTAAAGTCGGACGAAGCCGTCTGTCTCTCAGAAATGTGTCAAAAGCCGCGCCAAAGACATTCGCGCGAAGACCAGTCTGCTTCATTAGATCAAATCCATCAACACGTGTCCTATACCTTTCTCGATTGGCAAGAGGGCGACGATGACTATGAGACAAACCGCGGCTGGCTCGCTGCAAATCAAAAGAGAATGACTTGTATATTGTCGGTTTCATTGGCCAAACCCGATAAATCATCGAATAAAATCGATGATACTCGCAGAACCATGCTTTTGAATGCTATTACAGGCTGGACAGATCACGATTGGTCCGTTCTTTTGTTTGTACCTGCTCAAAATCAGGAGCAATATATCCATTGTGCCAAATTAAAGCGTATTTTTGGTTCTGCCGTAAACATAGTGCCTTATAGAATTGTTCAAGGCACATGTAACGTGAACATGAACGTGGGTGAATCTAGAAATGCGATTTTACACTTTATGCTTGCAAATAAGGATTTGGTCAAGACTTGCACAGTTGCGGACGAGAGAGTGGAAGCTTTATTACGACCAAGACCTGTTCTAAGCAACGCAGCCTTTGACCCTTCCGATGAGCCGATCATTGTGTCAAGACAACGCGCAAACGAAGGTTACTCTAGATTGGCGGCAGTGAAGGAGTTCTTGGAAGACGGAGCCACCGCCGAGGCCACATTCCGCGAATTGCAAGGAGATTCTGATTATGTATGGGATGTGTACACTGCTAGAGAAAATAAATATTGTAGATCCGTTGTGCAATTGTACGACCCAGAGTCTCCCGAGACATCCGTATGGCACGCACTTCAAGAACAATCCCCTACGCTGATAGGATTGCCCACTGAATTTAGAGCAAATATGCGCAAAACGGCCCCCAGTGATTTGCACAACAAGAAAAGATATAAACAGTGGAAAATTTCAGGGGCCGGCAAATTTTTGGGGGCAGATGTAGAGCCATTCGCTCCAGATCGACTGGTCATGCCCACACAGCTCATTACCTTCAAAGTTGGTTCCGGCGGATGGGACGGACAATTTTTCTATCCATTCACCACCATCGGAGAAGACAATTTCTTCTCTTATCAATGGGGTACTCAAATTGGCGCAATTGCACAGCTAGATGCGGTTCAAATCATCAGGAAATTCCCAAGAAAAGCAGTGTCCATTACTAGAACACCAGACGACCTGGACGGATACACAGATTGTGCCATCAAAGAACTCATGTACATTATCGACTCGGACACATATGCCCAAGGTAGAGCTAAATCGGTACCAACACTACAATGGACGCCAGAATCGGCCAAACATTCCATGCGCATGTCTTGCTACAAGTGGCAATGCTTTATATTTAGTCAAATTGTCGTACAAGCCCAAAAAAGAAAGATCAGATGTCCAGCCAAAGTCAAATCGGTATGCAATGCCCTATTAACATTCATTCTCTCTAAATCTTTTCGTTCGGCAGATTATTTTGTCGATAAAAACAAAGCCACTTACAATGCAATGCTGGACGTTTACAGAAAGAGTCCACAGATGACCAAATATATCAAAAAGTTATCGGCAAAAATACCTACAAATCGTTAAACATTAATTTTGGATCATCTTGTGTATAATATATCAATGGGACTAATTTTGTATATGAGTCACCACCTTTTGTCCATTCAGCCGACACATACCATTTCCCATGTTTTTTTATCACACAACCTTGACGAAACATGCCTTTCGACACAGTTCCATTCGAACGCGGAATATTAATCTCTGAATCGATGCCCAATGGTTCGCGCAATACATAAACCTGGTCCTGTCTGTAATCCGCGACCATAGAATATAAGGCAGATGCGCGGCACGGCCATTTCCGACAATGCGATATCCACCGCTGAGACGCCGGCGTATCTGAACAATAGTGTAGCCATTTGACCGCCGGATTTGTGCGTTCGCATACCATACAATGGTTTTGCTGTAACCATGATCTTCGGCCAAAAACACCCTTGTCGTAGGTACGTCGTTCTACAATCTCTTTGGACTTTTTACTCAGGGTTCGCGCGACGATCCATCTCCAAAAATCTTGGTGATAATCCAATAAAATAGATACAACTATATGGATCTCCATATCATGTTATACTCATCGGGGACAAATATAAAAGCACATACTCTTAATTTATGACGGTATTTAAACACATTTTTACAAAGACAAAATGTCTGGAAGAATTATTGTCGATAATGCCCGATTGTACGCCGACGCCGAAAACAGGCAAGCCGTTCGAGATTTCGAGGCCAAACACGATCAAGACAAGTGCTCTGATCAAGAAGAATTTGACCAGTACCTCGCCCTATTAAAGTACTCATTTGTACCAAGTTTCTTAGCGAATCTGGCCAATCCGGGCGTATTTGTAGACGGAGCTGAAGGACACGTACTCCTTCAAAAACTCGATAGATTACTTGGACAGCTCAAGGGATTCACATATTATGTTGATGCCATATTGGCGCAAAACTTACAGGTCAAATTAAACACGTTTTGGGAGGCAGGCAAAGTCTGGGAAAAGGAAAACCTTCAAAATTTAAAAGGAAATCCTTCTACATGTTTTGAGGATATGGAAAGGCATTCTGGACTCACGCTATTCCGTCCTTCGGAAAGTACGTTCAGAACATATGTAAAAAATTAATCGACTCTTCCTATTATTATATTTATTTTGTATTTGTCTACTTGCCATGTCTGTTCTATGTATTCGGTATTTGCAAAAAACATGGGGTCCAAAATCATGATTTCTGGTGACGACCAATAGACGAGTACTTTACAAGATCGTGACCATTCGTCGGCGGTGGAAACCGCAATTTGTTCAAAATCTTTTGGGGTCGGCGGCCAACTCATTTGCAGACATCCCGCGAAAACCTTTATACTAATTTGCGACGCATATTGCCCGCCCTTTGTTTTTTTTTAAGACGGGCAACTTCCTTCATAAGGGCCGTAATTTTGTCGTTTTTGGTCATAGAGGGCTTCTTGCGTACGACACGCCGCTTAATGGCCGAGTTAACCGCCTTCTTGAGGACGACCCGCCGCTTAATGGCCGACTTAACTGGTGGAGAAAAGGATGCGTTCACGCGTTTGTCGGCATTTTTTTTACGCCTCTTTTTTATTGCTCCCTCTGGTGCGGGATTGTTCTTGGAAAAGTATTTGCACTTTGCGGCCTTCGTTGTGGGAAATTCGGTGCCACAATGCCAGCATTCGAACGCACGGTTGCTTTTCTGCTTACATTTGCACTTTTCGTTCTTGCAGCGCTTGGTCCTAATCAAGTGTTCCGTCAAGTGTCCGGGCCAATTTGGTGAGTAGGGAGTGGTCGCAACTCGTTCTGTAGTTTTGCAAATATCGTCTTCGGCATTCATGTCTGGCGTTTGGAGCCATTTGCGCCATTTGGTTCGGTTACTATGACGATTTGGGACCGTTTTAGACATTTTAGACTTGGTGTTCAATGCTCTAAGGGCGGGGTTGGTGCGAGCTGATGGACTTTGAGATTTAGTCATGTTTAGAAATTTAGTCAAAGAAATTTCCTGATATTTAGTCAAAGAAATTTCCTGATATTTCTTTTTAGAAATTTCATGATATATAAGTAGCCCCGACCAAAATAAAATGTCAGCTGGTGGTCGCTCTTTAGGACCATGGGATCCCACAACACCGATGGTACCTGGCAATATGTCTACCCTAATAAATCTCGTCAAAAGAACTATGCAGATAAGAGACCTGCATCTATTGCCAACGATCAGGCACGTCCTCAAGCAGAAAATCGGCACAACAAAATATGCAGAGTTATTGACATCAAATGTAAGAAATGGTACAAATGATCAAAAAAGATTGATCCTAAGAGTTGCTCAGGCGTATGCACGACACAAAAATGTTCGAGAAAGAACTGAGAGAAGTTCTGGTGCCGAAGAAAAAGTAGACGAAGTTTCTGGGGACGATTCGGACGTCGAAGTACTGAATAAATGCATGAAATGTGGTCAAAACCCCATTGACACTATTAACCTACCATGTCAATGCGAAACCTGTTGCGAAACATGCGCCAATGATCAAGTAGATCATCGCGATGTTTGTTTGAAATGCGCTCGATACGTACGGGGTTCGCGCCCCATAGACAGCCATTACGTGATACAATGTAATTCGTGTGGTTTTACATGGGATGGTAATGCACAACACCAATGCGAAGCTGAAGAACACATCATTTTTGTGGCCAACCAGTTTGCCCCTGTGCCGTCCAATCCGGGACTCACACATCCGGTTATTCCAGAAAAGGTCCACGCGGCCTTCCAAAAGGCCATGGCGCCTTTTGGGTCAATTGCTTTGGTTACCTCTGAGCCCTCCGGCGAATTATACGAATTCCAACTCAGAGACGAATGGTTCGGCGAATTAAAGGAAGAATTGAGAAAGGTAGGTCTTCGATTCGCCAGTCATGAATATTCGAATGAGGAACCGTGGTTATCGACATTAGAATTAAACCCGAATTCCCGCAAAAACATTAGTGGGAGATATGGCCCAGACAAAAACAGACTCATTCGGATACCAAATTATCAGAGACGGGGATTATATGGCGATTACGACCAGGAAAAGGTAAGGAATGAGCTCAAAGATATAGCAGAGTTCAATTGGATCCGAGAAGGTTTCACTGGAAACTACTACACAAGTATCTCCAAAATGCCTGACGAAAAATTCAAAATCATACAAAAGAAACTAAAGAGATTGAAGCTGAGAATGGTGGATGTAAGGTCCACTTATTTCGACATTGCCTACAACATTATTCCAAAGGAAGGCTCACCCTCGGCACAACATAGATATGCTAGAACGTCTCTCGTATAGAAATTAAAAAATTATATTACATACCTTGTATACCTTTATGAAGTTCCGCAAACGTTTTGCCCGCTTGGGGATCAGAGGGAGGCCTTGGGTCAGCTTAGAGAGGCCTTGGGTCAGCTTCTTTTGGCGAATACCACACTTTACCAAATGTACTTTCATATCTCGTATACTCGCCCACATAACCATCGTAATCTTCCAGAATGGTTGCTCCGGAATAACTTATCGTCGTATATTTTCTGGACCTTGATTCGGAGTAGCTAAACACGCCACCATCGACGCATCTCAATGATTTGTACAATAGCGGGGTACCATCTCTAAACTTCGTTTTAAGGCCCTTTTCCTTTAAATTGTCCAGTTCTTTCTCTGTAAAGTACACGATCTTTACGACAGGTCCACGGACTTTGTAAGTATCAAACCCATTGTCGAGACCACGTACGCTTGCGCCCCTTTCGTGATAGCTTATATATATTTTCCGTTTTAACAATTCTTCCTTTTGTTTAGCTTCAATGGCCTCGATCTTGGCCGCGTTTAGGGCCTTGAAGCGGTCTTTGACGGACTGTTTCGCCCATTCTTTCTGGAACAAACGATATGGGGTCGGAACTTCACTGAGTTTTTGCAAATATTGCTCATCTGCGGGTGTTTTCTTTTGAGCTTCTGCTGCAAGAAATTGCCGAAACATTTAATAGATATAAGACGCTTATATATAACCAAAAATCAAACTGTCTTTAATATACAAGGTAATATGGACGCTGTGGAACCATCTCCAAAATCAATCAAAATTCTATATTTTTGAATACCTTTGCCATTCATTTCGGTTAAATTATGGTCCAGTTCAATGCCTTTGACTGTTCCGACACGCTGCCAAGACGCTGGCTCGATGCCAGACCATGTAGATCGTGGCCCATCTGAATGGCCAAATGATTTGAGCCGGACTTGTTGGCCTCGTGTCGCAAGTTTGTGGTTATGATCAAAGTTGGTCGGCATTTATCAAGGCATCCCGCCTTTAATACATTTTGTGACCAAAAATTTGGTCAAAATAGTTGATATTTTTAGTGACTTCTGTCCATGACATGTTAAGTTCAGTTTTTACTGATCTATTTTCCAAACGTTTACCCGCATGACACTCTGATTTCTTCTTTAATACCTCTTTCAATTGTCCGATCTCACCTCCATTCGCCCGAATATGACGTGCCCATATATGTACATCTGCGTAACACTTACATTGAATACTACATCGATGTACAGCGGATAACATTTCAGACAGGAAGACCCGCCTTATATAGCTATAGTTTAATAACGCCAACATCTACCACCAACTGTCAACACATAAGGCATATCCCGTAGAAGCCCAAACACTCTTCCTTTGCCCGCAATGGCCGGCACAAGCATTCCCGCGTTCTCGTGCGTAAAAGTAAAGCCGTATGGCACTGAAGTTTTCATTGTACCGCGCCCGTATTGGAGATTATTTTCGTAGCCAATAATTTTGGGATATCTGCTAGAGGAAGTGGACAAATATAAAGTGGCTCGTCCTTCTCCACGATCCCAACGACAAGGTTCTGGGCCAATGAGCCAGTCTCTGTTCTTGTCAGGACGTGCCTTTTCGTGTTCTGGACAATATCCGCATAGTCCCGTGCACTTGTCTGTGCATTCAGAGGTTGGGTATTTGAGTATGTGGTGGTCAGTGTAGCCGGACATAATTTTTGGCAATTTGTCGTGACTAAATTTTTGGTCTGATGATTCGCCAAATTCGCCAAAATTTTGGTCCGGGATTCGCCAAAATTTTGGTCCGGGATATCGGATCTCACAGGATATTTTCAGAGTCCTGAATATTGATTCTTCAGAGTCCTGAACCAGATATCACCAAAATTTTGGTTATTGATTCGCCAAAATTTTAGTCTTTCACCAAAAATTTGGTTATTGATTCGCCAAAATTTTAGTCTTTCATTTCACCAAAAATTTGGTTATTGATTCGCCAAAAATTTGGTTATTGATTCGCCAAAATTTTAGTCTTTCATTTCACCAAAATTTTAGTCTTTCATTTCACCAAAATTTTAGTTACAGGATATTCTTCACAGTCATTCACACCATGAGCTTCTGGGACAACAACCACCCGACGTTGCAAGACAAATATGAAATCATTTGGAAACGGTACGTTCCATCATGCGGAAGATCCGCCAAAGACGAAGCGGAAGCTCTCAGGCTGGTTTCCGGGGTCGGATACCAACTCTATAACAACGGATGCTGGTTTGGCACTGGCAACTATCATGTCAAAGAATACATGTCACAAAACATTTGCTCGGTAGCCGATGACTTTATGCACATGTTGGACTACTTGTACAAACAGACAGATGAATACCTCGAACAACACGCGTGGAACGACCTGACAGACGAGGATAAGGAGTATAAAGTCGAACAGAACATGGAATGGGTCGTAGAGGCGGCTTGGGAGGAGTTGGCCGACGAAGACGACAAAAAAGAACTTGCCAAGCGTGAGCGCAAAAAAAATGTGGCCGACAAAAAGGAAGAGCGCGCTACCAAAAAACGCAAGCGCGAAGCCGTCCGTGCCGAGCAGCAGGAGGAGAAGAAACTGCGTAAACTATACAAAATACACACGGGGAAACGTTTTCGACACAAAGGGGGTTCTTCAGACAGTGCGCTAGAACAATTGCGCAATACGCGCGTCCAACTCGGATTGACCGGCATGTATCCGCTTTCAGATGTGGAAGGCGTCATTCCGATGATTGAGCGAGAAGTTCAGCCCTTGATGGAGGCGATGGCCAAATACGCAGAGTTCATGGTTCCGGTGCCAGAGGTTGTTGCACCGACAGCCAAGATCAACAAGTTTACGCCCACCGTGTCCGCAATAGAGTTCCAAGAATATCAATCATGGCAGCGCCGGGGTCGCGGCGGCAAGCCCTCGTGGTTTATGGCGGATGACGCAAAGGCGATGGACATTATGTCTCATTATAAACAAATAGAAGAATATTACAAATAATGGTTTTAACTTTAATTTATAGTTATTCTAAAGGTTCTTCTTCATCAGTACCATCTTTCTTGTATAATTCTAATTCTTGCTCTGTTGTTTTGAGCTCTGCTACACATTCGTTGAATGCGTCTTCCCTCGTTGTGATTTCCAACGAGCGTTGGTACAGGCACTGAATAACACGATCTTGCGCAGCTTCAAGAGTTACGGCGCATTCGTCTAATTGTTGCATAACCTGTTCAGAATTATCTGGACAGTTAATGTCCGGAAGCATAACAAAGTAAACATTGGCCATAAACGAAAGCACTAATATAAATGCGATCAAAAGAGATGCTCTTGATTTTTTGGGAGTGGACTCTTCAAGCTTGACGAATTCTACAGAGCTTGTTTTCTTTGGTTCAGACATTTTATTCAAGAGTAAGATCTATTAAATACTTCTTTTCGTTAATCTAAAAATGTATAGCTGGGCCATCCTTTATATATTTTTTGGACGGATTCTTTTTTTCTGGCTCGACCACCATTGAGACCGGTCGAATACGGTCATGCCATGTTAATTTTGGGTCAATTCTCCAGTATACAAGCATAAACATGGACCAAAAGCAGACGTATTCGCTGATAAACCACCATGAGCATCTAGCACAGTAGACTGCATCCGGTAGTGGCAATCCTCCGTCATATTCGGGTGCTTCACACATATATATGATGTATAGGAACCATGCGGCGCATATATTGCCCGCGGCGACAGTCGCCCACCAATGTGCTTTCCAGTATATATTTTTTCCAGGTCTACACTCGAACATGACCAACATGGCACCAATTAGAATGAGAGCGTCGTGAGAAGTAGCAGTATCAAACATACTTACTAGGAATGCACTGTAAAAACTGACGAATCCGATCGTCATGAGTATTGAATTCAGATAAATGGAACTGATGGCGGCAAATAGACAAAAGACCAGACAAACACCTCTATAAGGATCTGTAGTGAGAGCCCTAGACAATAGAATAGGGACGTGTTCTCCACACGTATCCTTTGAAACGTGGATAAGTGCGATGGTAGAGCCAGAAACTAACAAAAGCCAGGCAATAAGCCAACATTTTCTAAAATTAAAAGATATATCGCTGTCTCTCGATAGAAACATTTTTATATACAAAAAACTCCTTTTATAGTTTTATTCTTTATGTACAAAGGTAATGGTTTGTGTATTTATCCACGCGTGTTTTTTGACATATTTGTTAAAAAATGCCTTTTCGTTTTCTGGATAGCGATTAGTGGACAATTTCTCCACACTGGTTAGCCATTCGCGGATGGAAGTTGACCAAACTTCCACTTGTCTTGTTTCTGGGTCTAGACCCGCTTTGGCGATCCTTCGATTCCCATGATACAAATAAATGGACTTTGTATCTTCGTATTCAGTATGTTTGGACAGTGCATATGTATAGACTTCGTGCTTGAATCGTGAAAGGGCCCTTTCACGGGTAATTCCGCCCCAACTTTGCAAGGGTGCTGCTATCCATTCGTCCGTAGACAAAGCACGGCGATATACATACCAAGTCTCATCCGTTTCTAGTAAGTTTCCCATACTATTCATTATTAAAAAAATCGCTTAAATACTCTAAACATTTATCTTGTATTTTCTTAAGCCCTTCCTCATCATATGCAACGTCACCTTTACATTTGGCTCTCCTTGCCATTTCTTGCGAACTTTATCACTAATCTCTTTCGCAAGTCCGAAATCAATGATTTTAAGACAGTCGTTTGAATCCAACATCAAATTCAGAGCATTGCCATCGTTATGAAGAATGCCAATGTCGTCCAAAGTGCGCATAATATGATTCAAATCTCTTGCAAATTGTGCGTGGCCTCTTTTCAGGACATCCACTATGCGTACATCCATAGGTTCCATAAATATTCTTTTTTTATCCAGATCCACATGCATGACTTCGGGTGCAATGCCCGCTTCCGCCGCCCTTTGTTGGAAATCGGCTTCCGCTTGAATGCGAGCGGATGATTTTGTAGATTTGAATTGTTTCATGGCGGCCCGGAGGCCATTTGGGAATTCGACCAAAGATACCACGCCCTGTGCACCGTCTTGGCCCAATTGATTTAAAACTTCAAAATCTTCGGAGGACATTTGCTTTGGAGTTCGAACATATTTATACCTCGTCACGGAAATCCTCAAAAAAAAAATACAAATGGGCCCAAAAAGAGGGAATCGATATTTTAAATTTTGTTTTGAAATGTCGCAGGATCTTTGCAGGGAACTTTAGAACGAAGCTTTAGGAAAATATTAAAAAAAAATCATGAGTTCAACTATTTTATCATTATATTTATACGCTCAAATCGAAATCGATGTCGCCCGAAAAAAGCGCAATCGGGTCAAACTCGATGCCACCATCAGAATCGTACATGTTTTGGAACGAATCGAAGTCTGGAAGGGGAATAGAATCGTAGTTGAATTCGGCCTCGTTTTCGGGCAATGGTGTGAGAGAGTCACCTCTGGACAATTTTGGCAGCGATGAAATTTCCGCTACTGGAACATTGTCCAAGTCCATTGCTGGCTCGTCCAACATTACCGGATCGTTGAACACGTTGCTGAACAAAAAATCTTCGTCGTCTACCGGTTCGTTTTGGACCGCAGCAACTTTTGGTGTCTTCTTGGGCGCCGACGAACCGATTATGGCGAGAGAAGAAACGGGCGACTTTTTAGCACGTGCCAGTTCATTTTTTTTGCGCCTCTTCTTTTTTGCTCCCTCCGGCTCTGGATTGTTCTTGGAAAAGTATTTGCGCTTTGTGGCCTTCGTTGTGGGAAATTCGGCGCCGCAGACCCAGCATTCGTACGCGCGGTTGCTTTTCTGCTTACATTTGCACTTTTCGTTCTTGCACCGTTTGTTTCTGGGCAAGTTTTCCGTCAAGTGTCCGGGCCAATTTTGTGAGTAGGGAGTGTTTACGATCCCCGATTTTTTTAGTTGGGCCGGATCTTGGTTCACTGCGAAGGAGGCCACCACAGAGTCCAAAAAGTCGCCAGAATGGTTGTTATCGATTTTGGAGTTGATTGACATGGTTTGTTTTGTTTTGGGTGCGGTGCTTAGTGTTTGTATGGGGGTGTTGACCTTTGTGGGAGTGTTGTAAATATTTGGTAAATATTTGGTAATGAATATTTGGTAATAATGACTAAATATTTGGTAAATATTTAGCCGAGAAATTTCTTGGTCCTGGTGAGAAATTTCTTGACCAAGAAAATTCCTGACCCTAACACGGAAGAAAATTCTTGGAATTCTTTGACCAGGAATGACCAAAATTTTAGTCAAAATAGAAAGATCAAGACATAAGTGTTTTCCAAATATTTAACCTCATATAAAGCAACTCATCTAGCAGAACATGTCCGACCGTACAAAGGCCGTTTCGAAGCAATACCAAAAGAAATCGCATCTGCAGCACATAAAGGACCGCCCGGACACCTATATCGGTTCTGTTCAGAAGCGTACGGAGGCTCAATGGGTTGTCGTGGATGGCAAGATGCGTTTGCGCGAGATAACGTATGTGCCTGGCCTGTTCAAGATCTTTGATGAGATCTTGGTGAATGCTGCCGACAATAAGCGTCGCGATGATTCGATGAAATCTATCAAAGTAAGCATCGGAGACGACTTTATAAGCGTGGAAAACGATGGAGCGGGCATTCCTGTCGTGATGCACGCACAACAAAACATGTGGGTCCCACAGATGGTGATGGGGGAACTTTTATCCGGAGACAATTATGACGATTCCTCTTCGAGAGTTGTGGGTGGTCGCAATGGATACGGTGCCAAGTTGGCCAATGTATTTTCTACCACATTTTGTGTGGAAACGGTGGACTCCAAGGCCAAGAAAAAGTATGCACAGACATGGCGTAACAATATGAGCGTTTGTGGCAAGCCCAAAATCACGTCCGCAAAGCGCAAAGACTATACTCGCATTACATTTGCCCCAGACTTTGCGAAGTTTGGTCTGCAGGGGATGACCCCAGATATCAAAGCTCTCTTTGAGAAAAGAGTCTATGACATTGCCGGTACAACTCCAAAAGACGTCCGCGTCTATCTAAATGGTCAGAAGCTTTCGATAAGCAACTTTAAGCAGTACTGTGCGATGTATTTCGAGGATGATGCGAAGCAACCAGTGTACGAACAGATCAATGATCGTTGGGAAGTGTGTGTGGCCATGGCCCCCGATCAGCAGCATCAGCACGTCTCCTTTTGCAACGCTATTTACACATCAAAGGGTGGCGAACATGTACGAACAATCGTGGATGACATAGCCAAGCATATTGTGCCAAACAAGGCCTTCAAAGATTTGGACGTCAAGCCTTCACAGGTCAAGAACTCTACCTTTGTGTTTGTGAATGCATTGATTGTCAATCCTAGTTTTGATTCTCAAACCAAGGACGCTCTGACGACTCGCTCGAAAGATTTTGGGCCTGCCAAGTTCAAGCCGTCCATTTCCCCCAAGCTTGCCAAGGCCATTGTTCGGAACAGTGGTATTGTAGAGGAAGTCCTGCACTTTGCGAGGGCCAAATCTCGCCGCAAATTGCAAAGGCAGACCGGCGCATCTAAGAAATCGAAATTGACCGGCATTCCAAAGCTAGACGATGCCAATTTCGCGGGTACCCGACGGTCAAACGAATGCACTCTCATTTTGACAGAAGGGGATTCGGCTAAAACATTGGCCATTGCTGGTCTTTCTGTCATTGGACGTGACAAATTCGGCGTATTTCCTTTGAAGGGTAAGCTATTGAATGTCCGAGATGCGAGCAATCAAACAGTGGGAAATAATGCCGAAGTGCAAAACATTATGAAGATCATGGGTCTGAATATTGGCCGTGTTTATTCGGATACTTCCTCGTTGCGTTATGGTCATATTATGATTATGACGGACCAGGATCATGATGGTTCGCACATTAAGGGCCTGATTATCAATTTCTTGCATCATTACTGGCCATCGCTGCTGCAAGTGCCCAACTTTTTGCAAGTGTTTATCACGCCTATTGTCAAATGCACTCGCGGATCCGTGAAACATATCTTCTACACAACGCCAGAATACGAGGCCTGGCGCGCCAACAATGACCCGAAACGATGGAAAATCAAATATTACAAGGGTTTAGGCACATCAAGCGCTAAAGAAGCCAAGGAATACTTTTCAAATCTTCAAAAGAATCGTCTTCATTTTGGTTGCATGGCGGATGGATCTTTGATTGATATGTGCTTTCGAAAGGCACGCGTCTCTGACCGCAAAGATTGGATCAATTCCTATGTTCCAGGCACACACATGGACTTCTCTCAACAAGAGATGACCTACAAAGATTTTGTAGATAAAGAATATATTGTCATGGCCGTCCAAAGCAACCTCAGGGGTATTCCTCATGTCATGGACGGGCTCAAGCCCTCACAAAGGAAGATCCTATTTGCCTGTCTCAAACGCAAACTTCATTCTGAAATTAAAGTGGCACAATTGGCTGGATACACTTCCGAGCATGCCGCTTATCATCACGGAGAGGCTTCTCTCAATAGTACCATCGTGGGAATGGCACAAGACTACGTGGGGGCCAATAACATCAATCTTTTGGCGCCTAATGGGCAGTTTGGCACCCGTCTACTCGGCGGAAAGGACGCGGCATCGCCTAGGTACATTTTCACGCAACTTGCGGCCGCTACAGAACTCATCTTCCGCCCAGAAGACGCCCCATTGTATCAATACCTCGAAGATGATGGTCAATCGATCGAACCAGTCTATTATATGCCCATTCTCCCCATGATTCTGGTCAACGGAGCGAATGGCATCGGCACTGGATGGTCTACAACGATTCCTAGTTACAATCCCAAAGATATTGTGCAAAATATCAAGCGGATGTTGGCAGGCGGCGCGCCAATTGAAATGATGCCATGGTTCAAAGGATTTGAAGGTTCTGTGCGCACGGGGCCAGAAGATAAGTATACCATTGAGGGCAAATGGGAATGGAAATCAGCTTCAACGTTGCATGTCTCAGAATTACCCGTAGGTACATGGACCAATAGCTACAAAGAGTTTTTGGAGAAATGGCAGGAAGGGACCGGAAAATATAAATCTGGACAAGTTCTCAACATTAAAAGCAATCACACAGATACCAAGGTGTCTTTTACTGTCAAACTTGCTCCACAATTTGCGGCTACTCTTAGAGCAGACGATTCTAAGCTTAAAAAGGCTTTTAAGCTAGTGTCTACCACCGGAACTGGGAACATGCATGCGTTTGGAGCCGATTCCAAAATGAAAAAGTATCATACCGCTCTCTCGATTCTATCAGAATTCTTTTCAGAACGTTTGCGTCTCTATGGCGCCAGAAAAGCTCATCAAATGAAAGTTCTACAAGAAATGATCGCTAAATTGTCGGCCAAGATACGGTTTTTGACGGCAGTAGTTTCTGGCCAGATCTCATTCAAAGGAAAGCGGAAACAAGAACTGGTTCAAGAATTGACATCCAAAGGATATACAAAAATATCCGATTCATTTGACTATTTGCTTGCCCAGCCTTTGTGGAACATGACGCAAGATAAGATCCAAGCTTTGACGGCAGAACATCAACAAATGACCGCGCAATTGCGTGGATTGTCGCGAAAAACACCGGAACAACTTTGGAACAATGATCTGGATGAACTTTTAAAGGTTATCGCGCCTACTCAAAACAATAAAAGGAAGCGGGACATGAGTCAATCTTCGAGCAGTCATAAAGTTTCAAAACACAAATAGAATATACCATTAGGTGGACACGCGATAAAAAATATAGAGAATAAGTGATTTTGTATTTATATCATATTAAAGATCGCATTGAATTTGATCGAATGTGTACACCTCATATTGACGGTTGCCATTGTAAGCCTTGCAATGAAAAAAAGTTTCTCCTCGCAAGACTTGCCGCGCCTGTCACTCTGTATAGTTATAAAACGCTATGTTTCATCTATTTTATCGCATCGTTAACTGCTTTACGATTCCAAAAGGATAATCGCGGAGAAAACACAAGTTTTAACGGATTAATCTTTGCGAGCTATGTCGTCATGTTATTCGTTACTATCGTACAACTCATGTACATGCGCGCGCACGAACAATCAAAGGTATCCGACAAAACGATGATACGAATGACGCGTATCACACAGTCATGCGCAATCACCGTTTCAATATTCATGTGCGCGATAGGACTTTGGATATTCTACCATTGCCCGCTCCAGTCTACGTCGTCATACACTCTGCTCAATTGCACTCAGATAAATATTTCCAACTTGCCAGAATATCAGTTCCATGTTTCTGCAAGGATGTCAGTGGCCATGTACGGGATTTCAACGCTCCAGGCGGCGCATCTTCTTTTTCACATGATACCGATTCTAGAAATGATACTCCCTATTACGCTCGCGAGCGGGGGCGCACTTGCTTACATTGGAAGCAAGTTTTATATGACGTGGTACATGATATTTAATGCGCTATTGTACCCAACATTATCCCTTTCTGTCATTCTGATTATCGGTTGGCGTTCAGTGCGTCAGTTGCGTCAGATCCGCTTAGACCAACAACTTCATACCAGTGATAAAGACGAGTGGATGGCCCGTGTGGGACATAACATAGGCACTCCGCTCACTTCTATAGGGTTGGCAGTGAAAATTTTAGAAACACATGCCAACAAGGAGGAACAAAAGACATTAGACATGATCCAAGTGGCCACAGATTACATAAGAATCATATACACAACCCTTATGAACAATAGACGTGGAAAAACAACGACTAACGCCCGGGGGTTTTCAGCCAATGGGTTTTTTAAAAAATGTGAAGCCATCGCTATGGCATACGGTCAATGTAAACCCGGGGTTCGGTTAGTGTTTTCTACAGCCAATAATGTCCCAAAAGTTATTACCGCCGATTATGGTCAATTGCAACAGTGTGTGGTCAACTTAGTGTCCAATGCCATGAAATTCACAAAGAATGGCGATGTGGAAGTTCGTATGTTTATGACTGGCGGACGCCTTCGCATCTCAGTACGGGATTCAGGCCCTGGAATTTCTAAAAAAATAGAGGCATCGCTTTTCAAGCCGGGACTCGGCCTTGGCCTTGTGTCAGTGGCGCACTTTGTAGAGTGTATGGGCGGCTCATATCACGCACAAAACAACGTCTCAGGACACGGTTCTACATTTTATGTGGAAATACCAATAAAGGGAACTACCGTAGACATTTATCAAGACGACCATTCGCCGAGTATATTCCCGCCACCTACTGCGTTTATACGGGATATAGAATTAGCCACCATTCCAGAAGAGTCCAAGATCCCAGCAGGAAAAGACAACCATGGAATCAAAGAGGAAGGCATCAAAGACGAAAATGCGGGGGAAGTTCTCCTGGTGGAAGACAATGACTTTAACAGGGCTTGCGTTAAATCGCTCTTGGAGAACCGATACCATTTAAATGTTACTGAGGCCATTCACGGTAAAGAGGCTTTAATAGCCCTGGCCACGGATACACACTTTGATCTGGTCCTTATGGATTTGATGATGCCTGTCATGGGAGGCTATGACTGTTTTGAAGAGATCATACGCATCTATGGAGATAAAAGGCCAGTCGTATGGGCACTGACCGCTTCTACCAGTAAAGCACAACGTAGCTCATGGTCGCACACTTTTGACGAATGGCATGACAAAACACAAACCAATGATATGTTATTGGCCATCGCGAAACATTTTGGACTCGTGGATATAAATAACACATTATCAAGGAATAATCGTTAAAATAAATATATATCATTATAATACAAAAAAAATGAATTCAACGAATTCCACTCATAATTCAACAGACTATAGTCCATCACCTTCGAATTCTACTCATAATTCAACAGACTATAGTCCATCACCGTCTAATTCGACTCGGAATTCAACAGACTATAGTCCATCACCTTCGAATTCCACTCAGAATTCTACTCAGAATTCCACAGACTATAGTCCATCGTCAGAACCGACCAAATTTTTGGTCCCATCACCGTCTACATTTTTAGCGCCATCACCGACCAAAAATTTGGTCCCATCTCCGTCTAATTTTTTAGCGCCATCTCCGACCAAATTTTTGGTCCCATCACCGTCTAATTTTTTAGCGCCATCTCCGACCAAATTTTTGGTCCCATCCCCAATCAAAAATTTAGTGCCATCCCCGGCCAAATCGGACCTTATTGTGGATAATGGCACTCTCGTACCACTGATCGCTGCATGCCTGTTCGTACTCATGATCATCGTTGCCACTGTTTTCCGTTCAAAAACCAAGAAAATGTGGGAATCATACCATGCCAGGCATTATAGTATTGTAGATCATTCGAGTTATGAGGAAGATTCACCCGTCGCCACACATGAGATAGAATTACAATCGAACAAAAACCTGGAAAACGCGGAAGTTTAGAATAAGATAAGAATATTCATTTTTTATTTTTCATCTATATAAAATTATTAAAAATGAATCCATATGTCAGCCCCTGTAACCATTCGTCTTCGAGTCCAGGAGATCCTTGCAAGTCAACCAAACGAATCCGTTGAACTGGTTTGTAGAGAGTTATTGAACAGATTGCCGGTTCCATATAGTGGCCTGCGTGGTAAAAAATGCCCCCATTGTCAATTTAAGATGCCTTGCCGCCAGTTGCGATGTCCAAATTGCTGTGTACAGGTCGGCCAAAAGACGACCTATAATTCTCGTCCTAGTCAGCCACAAGTCCGTTCATTGACTGAAAACGAGTGCAATGTATGTGGTTCCGAATGTACGCCGGTTCATGCTTACGGACGGCCTTGTAGACTATCTTGCGGACATGTATATCATAAGGATTGTTTGATGATTAGTAAGCGGATGTCTGGACCGACGTGTGTGCATTGTCCCGATGTCCAAATCCCTGAACAAATCCCTGAACTATAGGTGAGAATGGTATTTAAACTAATACATAATTAATTAATAATGGGTCTCTTAGATATGACTTTATGGAATCGTGTACAATACCCTTCGCGCCGAGTTGTCTTATTGTCTGTGAGAGATACGGTAGCTGTCACTCTTTTGGTAGGAATATGCTCTGCAACTGTAGTCGGTATCGTTTCTAAAATAGTTTCCACGACGGTTGGTATCTTTTAACAGTGCTTATCAAAATAAATAGAGTTGTAATGCCCACAGCCGGTCGGAATACAAACCCTAGAGTCCAGAGAGCGCAAATAAACACTGTATTCCAATGAACATTTCTATCAATAAGATTTTGAACGTATCTGTACATTTTCTTGGGATCTCTCCAGCCCTTGATCGTATATTTTTGTTTTTTCCATTTTTCCACTAAATCGCGTCCAGTCTGTTTGTTGAAGACCGCCAAACGACCATTGATAAAATAGACGCCCAAATAGAGACACGGTATTGATAACAACAATGTAAGATCAAATTGTTTGGCAATCATGATTCCTGCCGGTCGATACCACGAACCAATCGTTTCCATAAGTGTATAGTACATGATCAGTGCAGTGGTAGAGTTGTACATGACGGGCAATTCCATGCCCGTTGATTGATGACGGTATTTCATATGGGTCAATGGGACGGACACGTTCAACGTTTCGATCCAAGCTACCAGTCCCACGAGAACAAACATCCATATGAAGGAAAGGGGTTGCAAAAAGATAGATAACAAGACTTTGCGAGCGGCATTTGCAAAAATTAACGCCGTAGAGGGAGATATAGAACCCCTGTCTTCAAGGTATACTTCGGCCTGCAAAAGGAGCCAAGATATGAAACAAAGTTGGAGCCCTCCAAACCAGTTCGAATTGATCCAAGCCCATTGCGATGCCATAAAAAAACTCACCCCGAGTCCCAAAATATTGGAAGTGTGACGCTTCGTTTCTTCAAAGATAAATGGCGCGGCCATACTCGCAAATACAAAAGGCTGTGTTCCGAGCTGCATTAGAGTCCCAGAAACAGTGAATGTCACTTCAGAATGATTCTCCGACCTTATGCCACCGAACAGTGGTATTTCGGAGGCGATTAGTGCGATAATAGTAAACAAGAGTATATTGAAATGTTTTTCGCGTTCTGGGATCTTTCGCCTAAGTTTCTCAAAGGGATACACTACATAAGATTCGATAGTATCAAAATACTCCATAATTCATAAAATATGATTATATCTTTATAGTCAAACCTGTTTATTTTTAGGATGTATATAAATGAACATTTATTGATCCATAATACATGTCGTTTTTACCCGCAGAACCCAAACGTTCACGTGAATCTGGCGGTGGCGCCGGCGGCGGCTCCGCCAATAAAAAAACTAGAACCGCGCCCGAAAAGCCCATTACGTCAGAAGAAGCCATCGCTGCTATTCGAAAAGACTGGAAAATTGTCAAAATGTTAAGAAAAAAGGATAAAAAATACGCGAGTTTTTTACAGGACAAAAACGTTGTAACCGAGATCGTGGGTATGAATCATGCCATGCTCCGATATATGCCACCCGCCGCTAGAGATGAAAAGGGCATCGTTTACGATGCAGTTTGCGCCATGAACGAGAACGAAGATGAAGTTTCCATGCATCCCACTGCTTTTCAATGGGCATCGGACCGATTAAAAAACGACGTTGAATTCGTCCGAGAAATTCGACAAGAGTTGTTGCAGTCTGTAAATCCAAAACGAACTATACAAACATTTGACAGTTTTGTACCAGAAGCGGTCCTCCGTCAAGTTGATCCAGTATCGCCCCATTGGCTTGAAAAATCTATCGAAGATGGTGATATTGTTGCATTCAAAGCACAAGAAAGTATCATACCCACCCAAAGAGAAGGTCTAATGCGAAAACTTTTCCATGCATGTCAAGAGAATAAACCTGTTGAATCGGTACTGGCAAGCTATAGACAGATATTTGCCGTACTTGCTTCTGGACAATATGGACAACGATCTCTAGAGAGAATAGTCAGGAGTGGTTCCGGTCGTAGAAGGGAGTTGATGGCCGAATGGTTGGTGGAATACGCAGGGGACGATATTTTTCAAGACGTCACGCTGCGCACCCGGGGGGCGGAAAATGCATCAACATTTTCGCGCGATATCGCCAAGGCCATCGGTTATCAATTAGGAAAACCTCAGACTCCAGAAAAAATAAACCAATTTGGTATTCATCTCGTGGGAATCACTTTTGGGTCTCCTTATATGATAATAAACGTATACGCAGAGGTCATTGATTCGATTCGAAAATTTGGAACCCATGTCCGTCGTGAACTTTTTTCAGCGGACCATCTTGCGGCGGACCAACAGCGCGCCGACGACCAAATTGTACTTGCATTACTACAAAGACTTGTAAGTGTACACAGGTCAGTTTTAAATGTTCAAACCATTGGGTTTCTTTTGGTGACTTGTGCCAGGGAAAGATGTCGGGCAGCCACGGCTTATTTATTAGACCAGGGCGCTGACCCAAATTTTCACGACATCGTTACTGGCAATTCGTCAACGCCCAATGGGGCCAAAACCGCTCTAAATGTAGCAGTGAATAATGCTGACATAGACATGATTCAGTTATTATTATCAAGAGGCGCAAACATGAGACAAGACCATTTTCAAAGCAATCGAACAGTTCTCATGTTATCACCATCTTTACTAGTTACACAATGTTTACTCGCACATGGCCCTAATTTAGACGAAGTAGATAACAAAGGTTATACCGCCCTGCATTTGGCAGTTGAAAAAGGATATGCGGATATCGTCGCAGAGCTTTTACGCAGAGGCGCCAATCCCAATATCGCCAATATATTTGGAAGAACGGCCGCCTTCAAAGCCGTCAATAATCTATCCATCGAATGTGCTCGAGAACTATTCAATCCCAGATATGGCGTAGATATCAACCACAAAGATACGCAACATTGGAATACTGTTCTTCATTGCCTTGCCAAACAGAATTATAGGATCCGCCCTCAACCAGCCCCAAGCCCAAACCAAACTATATTTACACTGATCATGGCACGTAATCCAGACCTTAGTCTATTAAACAAAGAAGATAGAACCGCTCTACGATGTTCAAGATCACCCCAAATGTCAAAGTTATTAGTTTCGGTAGGTTGTGGTGCCAAATGGACTGGCCATGGCGATTGGGACGACGACCGCAATTTATTTAAAAATCTACCGGCAAATACATTTGATGATTCTCCCGTTGTATTGAGATTACAAGAAGATGAAATGCAAGGAGACGATGAAACAGTGGCGCCTGTGCGTTTAGGTTGTGAACATGTATACAATGCCACCTTTTTGAGACAATGGCTCAACACCAATCGATATGGATACGAAGGTTCGGCCACTCAATTTAAAACAAAATGTCCCATGTGTAGAAAGGAAATAACCAAAATCGAACTATTATCAGCCGCAAAAGCAGCCAATTGGGATAACTTTGAGGGACAGGCCAAAGCCGAAGAACAAAAGATGGAAGCCGCCATCAAAGAATGGGAAAAAGACGAAGAATATACACAAAAAAAAGCCGCTGTAGATGCTGCTGCTGCAGCCTTAAAAGCCGCACAGGAAGCTTTAAAATCGGCAGAAGACGCTACAAGGGAAAAGGAACGCGAAAGAAGGGAAATAAGAAATGCGTCGGATGCAAAACAAAGAGAATTACGTGATAAAAGATTGTTACAACAATTAAGAGATTTGGGATTATAAAATTCAATTATTTTTTTCTAGATATCTAATAGCTCTCTTTAATCCCTCGAGTGAATCGCCCAAATTACCGATAGCTGTATTGCATTGGTAACAGAGCCATCCTCGAAATTCATTCGTATCATGATCGTGATCAAAAATTAATTTCTCAGTACTTTTATTACAATTTTCACATGGCGTTCCTATCACAGGCCTTTTCATATTTAGACTTTGCATAAGTTTCTTAGCCGCTGAAGAATGTGCCCGGCCTCCTACACGTCTACATGACTTACACTCACTTCTATACACAACCGGATACACCTTACCGTTAATAACCTTTTCGGACGAACACTTGTGAAATTCAGTAGATATGTCCTTAAACTCGTCGCATATACGACACCTTTTTGTAGTTGGCGTCTTTTGTCGTTTTCTGTCAGGGAACAATGGCGACGAGCTGCGCTTTAACGACATTTTATATATTATTACCATCCAAATAATGTTATATATATAAAAATATATTCTTAATATATGTGACGTTTCATCAGATGAAAAACTCATCGGGCCAAATTTTTGGTAAATCTCATCGGGCTAAAATTTTGGTCTTTCATTTGCTAAATTTTTGGTCTTTCATTCGCCAAAATTTTGGTCTTTCATTTGCTAAAATTTTGGTAAATCTCATAGGGCCAAAATTTTGGTCTTTCATTTGCTAAAATTTTGGTAAATCTCATAGGACCAAATTTTTGGTCTTTCATTCGCCAAAATTTTGGTAAATCTCATCGGGCCAAAATTTTGGTAACTCATCGGGCCAAAATTTTGGTCTTTCATTCGCCAAAATTTTGGTAAATCTCATCGGGCCAAAATTTTGGTCTTTGACACATATATTAAGAATATATTTTTATATATTTTGCAAGCTTGAAAGTATCAAAAGTTCGACAATGCCAGCATACGATTCAAAAGAATATTATATTGGACTGTGGGCGAGCAAAGAATCCTCTATTTTGGGCGACTTGAGTCCTGACGACGGTCCCAAAAATATCACTCATTTCGAAGCTCTGGGACAACCAACCCATCACTATACAAAGAAAAACGTCGCAGATGAATTTTGGGCCAATTCAAATGCAGCAGAGGCCTCAAAGATAGAGATGCGTAACAATTTCAACCATTTGCCGGTCTCTTGGAAAGATCTTCCAAATGTTTTTTTCTTTGGAGATAATGGGCGAGGTCTTGGTTCTATGAAATCGGAAGAAGATCATATAAATATTATAAGACGATTCACCGGATTTGGCTTTCAGAAAGAGGCCGAACACAAGGACGATTTGGGCAAATATGGTAAGGGAGGCCATGCCAATTCCAAAGAAATCGCTTCTGTTCAGATTATTATTTCAAAACACAGTCGAGATTTAGAAGACAGCTGTTGTAATATTTTCCTGCATACGTTAGTAGGCGTTCCCCAAACGTTTTGGGTACAAGCGTTTGAAACAAGACAGGGTAGAATTAAAATTTCGGGATCAAGGGCCAAAGAGTTTCACAAATGGGTGGAAACATGGACCCCTATACGGTCAGGTGATTGGAAACCACTACTCAATACCCTATTTGACGAAACTGACAATGGCCATCGCCGGAAAACAGGGCTTGTATACCTGAATTTTGGCCTTAAAACAAAAGTGTCTAAATATGACATTCAAGAACGGGCCGCAGAATTGTACTACAGGCCTCCCAAATACGCCAACGGCGAACCAGTGACCGATTTCCAAGTAACTTTCAACGACGAACAGGTTCCGATCGTTTATATGAAAGATAAATACACTACATTGCGAGAATATCCAACTTTCAATGCCGTGTACACGAATGGATATTATCCCATCAATAAGGGAGACACTACATGTCCTCAAAAGGCCCAAAGCGTGCCGACTCCGATTTGTATTGAGGGAGTCCCATTGGAATGTTCCTTTTCGGTAGTTTTGAACAAAGAACCAGGATTTAATCCCAAAGAAAATACACCTTTGAATGTCCCGATTCTTTTTGTATGTGGAAACAATGCGATCAGAATGAATATGAAAAAATTACACAGTTGGTGGAATGGAAAAAAGCGATATGAAATTCTAAAACATCTTATGTGTCCGGTCACGCATGAGAAATCCAAAGTGTGGACACATCTACATGGGAAATGCGGTGCTCGAAACGAACGATTTTGGAAAGCGTGTGCTATTGGCTATGACGTCACTTTGGTTATACATATTCCGCCATTTCTTTTAGAATTTACCAAAAAGAAATTTGTCTCGTCCTATAGAAAATTCATTTCGTATCTTATGCTCGCTTGTTTACAAAAGTCAATGCCTTTCCTGAATGAATATTCTATGACTTGTCCAGATGACATTGCATTTAAATATATTTGGCGATATGGTTCGAATCATACGAATCAGATCACAGCGAATATGCAGCAAACGATGTTTGAACATAATCAACAGCCAGCTTCAGTTCCATGGATGAACAGGGACATGTACACGGTCGAAGGTTCTAAAATATTGCCAACGTTGTCGCCGACTGTTCAGTTACAGATACCAGACATTTTGCCAGAGATCGTCGAGCAGCCGTCCGACATTTGGTCGGACCAAACGTCCGAGTCTGACGAACAGCGAGATTCGGACGAACAGCCATCCGAGCCTGACAGTCGAGTCCTTTCTAGGAAAAGGACTCGACCGCTTACTAGTGTACCGCCGGCACTACTGCCGTCAACCGAAAAGAAACGAAAGATACGAAAGGAACCAAAGGACAAAAGAAAAAATTTCGGAAACACAACCTGGAAATATCAATATGATTCTCAAAAAGGACTGTGTGCAAATCCCAAATGTCGCATTTCGTTACAACTGATGTTGGCAGACATTGACCACATTGATGGAAACCGACACAATAATTCAGAAGACAATTGTCATCTGTTGTGTGTAAATTGTCACCGAATTAAGAGTAGACAAGAAACACAGGATGCCGCAAATATGAGGGCATTTCGATACGAGAATATGGAGCAAAACCCGGGTTGGGCAAGTTCACACATGGTTACACTAGAAAGTTTATACAACGCTAAACCGGAACTGGATCCAGAAGAAATAGAATTCAAAAAAAAATTGGTGATTAAGTGGTCTCGTGAACTATGTGGGACTTTTTAATCATAGAATGCACTCTGAAAATTAGAGTATATATTATATATTATTTATTTCAAATGTCTATCTCTTCTTCTTGCCAATGTTGTCCCGGACAAGCCAAATGTAAAACTTCTACCGCTCCAAATGCAAAAAGACGCAGACTCGGAAATTCACCCATATCCATGACAACACGTCAAATGCCCTCAAGAGTTTCCTACAGACCTTTAATAGTGGGCGCATACGAATACTACCAGAAAGAAATGCTTAATAGTCTTGTAACCCTAAAACCCAAAACTCATTATGAATCCGTCACGAATCAAGTCAAAACAAAGCAGAAAAACTATGGAGACATCCGGTTGTCCAAGATCCGACGCTTTCTGGACCATGTGAAAGGTTACGATCGTTCTGAGATGCAAAAACAATTTCACGAGTCGTTTTTGCAAGCTGTGGCTCTTCATCTCTATAAAGACGATCCGGAGGTCGATATGGACAAAATAAAATCAATGAATGAATGGCCCAATTTAAAGCAGCAATGTTTATGCCTCACACCCCGTAGATTCGGCAAGACGACCGCTGTGGCCATGTTTGTGGCGGCATATTTTTTATCTGTTGAAAAGGCCCAGCTGTGCATTTTCTCGACGGGTCGTCGCGCCTCGGACGCCATGCTTGCCAAGATCCATGAATTCGTCAAATTAATTGATGAAGATTTGGGCACCAATCACGATGCATCTTGCAAGAAAAAAGGCGAATTTCTATATTATTACGGAGAAGGCGCCAATGATGTCAGAAAAGTCGCGTCATATCCCTCAGGATCCGATAAGTTAAGAGGGGTCGGAGGTGACCTTATTCTATTGGAAGAAGCCGCATTTATGCCTATTAAGATGTTCCACGAAGTAATAGTTCCGTTACTTGAGCTAGAGACAACGGCGCTGATTTGTATCTCAACACCACAGGATTCTAGCAATTTCTATTCGATGATGTTTGAGATGGTCGATCAAGGAGGAGAGAAGCTATTTAACCAGATCCAGATATCAATGGTATGCGAGGACTGCAAATTGACCGCCCATCCAGAAAAATGTACTCATATGAAGCACCTCCTTCCAAAGTGGAAAAGCGGCGGAAAACAGGATATGGTCCGCCAAATTTATGGGGACAATACGGAAGATATGCTTCGCGAGTCCATGGGAGTGACCACAAACGATTCAGCAGCCATTTTCCAGGACGATTGGCTCAAAGTCTTTGCGGATCGCTCGCCATATACACCCCGAAACATTCCCTCGTTTGTTTTCTGTGCATGCGATCCGAACGGTGGTGGGAATTCGCAAATGGCGATCGTCTCTTTATATCAAGATCAGAATAATTTCGCGGTGTGCGGTGCTGAATCACACGCAGTGAAGGGCCACGGCGAAGTCAGAACTCTTTTAGAAGCCCATGTCCGAACACTCAGAACAAAATTCCCGACGTCTTTTATTATCTTTGTACCCGAGTCAAATTTGGGACATGAAGCATCTCATATGGCACACATGTTAAGAGAAGTGCCGAGATGTCGTTCTCTGATGGAAAAGGGCGAACCAGGAGTTCTTACGACGCATCGCCGCAAGGAATTGTATGCGAATACGGCGATTGAAAGGTTTGCTTCCGAATCAATTTGGTATGCTTCCAAATTTGTCTGTGCGAATCCATTTGGAGATGCGAATAAACGCGAAGCAAGGGTTAAGAGAATGTTCCGGAAACAATTGAGTATTTTTAGCAAGATCGTCGTACCCAGAGGAAAAGAGTACAATATTCCAAAGGTGATCTACTCTGGCAAAGAGCAAGGCAATGATGATTTAGTGATGACGTTTTTGATTGGCCTCTTTTGGTCGATCAAATTTATGACAGGAAGCACAAGCCCAAGTATTAAGGAAGTTAGACAACAACAAGGCAACTGATACAACGAATAAACCTTTATGTTTTTTTAATTCTATAATCTCCATGATAATGTGTGACCCCATCCGGCATATAATAAGTTTTGCCATTAAACTTGTGCTGATGATAAGTTTTCTCCGGCGAGGCGTCCCGGGCTTCTTCTAAGGTCGTGTATAACGGATAAAATCCATTGACAGCAATTGGCCCGTTGGTGAGCAGGAGCACGTGCATTTTAAACATTTATTGAACAGAGAGGACCTATTTATAGGACCAAAATCAATGAGTCAATAGTAGCATACACTTTTTTTAGGCGATCTGCCCTTCAGTGCATGCTTGACAGCATTCTTCGCGTCTTTCTTGGAACTAAACGTGCCCACAAACTTAGTTTTACCACAAAGGTTGTATGTAGCGAAATAACGCCCGTTCGAGCAAGGATATACGGTCTGTATGGTTATTTTTTTAGAAGTGGACAACATTATTTCCCGATGGGACGGACATTATATAGTCATTTATCATTTAAAATTATAACTAATTATCTATACGCCCCGCACTTGCGACAGTCATAACGTGAACGATGATCTCGACTTTCACAATCCTTTTCCCAAACGTGTTCGCATGTAGATTGAATCATTCTATCTCTTTCCTTTATTTGCCGGTCCAATTTTTCAAGTTGTTTATATCTGGCCCAATAATGCCGCCGCAATTTCCTAACAATTTTTTTATGATTATCGTCTTCGGAAATTTCCGATACATATCGGGGGAATGTTTCAGAATATCCAGCTTCTATATGGCACCGGTTTGATTCTAATTGTTTAAGAATGTCATTAAATGCGCTTTCAAGTTGTATAATTTGAGAAGGGGTTGGAGCCACAATACTCTGAAAATCTTGGACGGTTGACCAAGAAGACATTTTAGTTGTAAATAGTAATAGATTATATATAAAAAAAATATATGACAAACTTTTTCGTCAATTTTGTGTAATTTAGTGAATAGTTATTCTTTAGATTCAAATGGCTGAACTTCTACGTAATTTTCCAGGTGATCTGGCTCCGTACGTGCCTGCAATTCAGCATGGAATGCAAGTGCTGGGTGTTTGGGAGAGTATGCGGCTTCTTCAGCTTGTTCTTCTTCAAACTCTTCGGGCTCTACAATAGTGGGGGCTGGCTTATTCTGGAGACGAGACATTTTTATAATTATTTTACTAATTATATAGTGTCAAAAATTAAAACGACAACACATATATAACACATATTCAATATTCAATTATCTCGCCAAAAAATAGAGGGAAATATGTCGTTTAAATATCGAAAATCGCCGCCAAAAAAACAGTTTGTGTTATCTGTTGTCAATAAACACACTCTCCACGTCAAAACGAATAAAATGCCGACCTCAGACTTGAATGTGGTCAAAAAAGCGATACATGTCAACGACAAACGAAAAAGTTTCCAAATGGCTAGGGTAGACTGCAGAACACTCATGACATTTGAAGACCGTTACACCATTGAACCCGTACCACAACACGTCGCCAGAATTATTCAAAGGACACCAGACTCATTATTTGACCAAACAAAAGTTCCAGATAAACTATGGCGAACCCTATTCCCATACCAGAAAAAAGGTATAGAACACGCCCTCAACAAATACGGAGGCAGATGCTTACTAGCAGATGATATGGGCCTCGGAAAGACCAGACAGGCCCTCGCTTTCATTGGACACTGTAAACAAGAAGACAATCGAGTACTCGTAGCATGTCCGTCCTATCTCAGATACCATTGGCAGCAAAGCATACTAGATTGGTTGGATCTAGAATCACAACTCGTCAAAAAGGGAAACGAACCCATAGAAGGAGATATTGTCATCGTGTCCTATGATATGCTACACAAACTAGATATACCCACCGGCATTTTCGATGTCATCGTATGCGACGAATCGCACTATGTCAAGTCAAGGAAAACAAAAAGAACCAAAGCAATGACGCCGCTCGTTCGTTCCGCCAGATACGCGCTTCTCATCACGGGTACACCCGCTCTAAACAGACCCATAGAACTATTCTCACAACTGTACATGCTCAGACCCGCATACATCAAAAATTACACAGCATATGCCGCCAGATACTGTAACGGAAAAGCCACGCCATTTGGATACGATGACCGCGGATCCTCCAATATGCACGAACTCAACTGGATACTACAACATGCCTTTATGGTCAGAAGACTCAAAAGAGACGTTCTCACGCAACTACCACCCAAGACAAGACATACCGTATGGTTAGAAGTCAAAACATCTGAACTCAAAGACGTCAAAACACTCTTTGGGACATGGAAAAAACTCAACGACACCATATACAGATTGCCATCCGGTTCAGAACAACAACGAAAAGAAATGTTTGAACGTCAAAAGACCATATCCGAACTATTCAGAGCCACATCCGCCGCAAAATGCAAAGCCGTTGTCACATGGGTGATGCAGGCCCTCTCAGAAGGAAGAGCATTCATATTCTTTGCTTATCATCAAGTCATTCTCAACGCAGTCGAAGAGGCCGTCCTACAAGCAGGCATATCTTACATGAGAATTGACGGATCCACACCCGCACACAAAAGACAAGCAAATGTCAACGCATTTCAAGACGATCCCAATATGAAAATTGCGATACTATCGATCATGGCCGCCGGTACAGGTATTACTTTGACGAGAGTATCAGAATGTGTCATGGGAGAACTATATTGGGTACCCGGCGTAATGATTCAGGCAGAAGATCGTGTTCATCGCATATCACAAACTGCCAGAGTTGATATACAGTATCTTTTGGGGACAGACACGCTAGACACTTATATTCATCCCACTCTCTGTAAAAAATTGAGGACACTAGACACTCTCATAGACAAAAGAACTGACAGAACATTCAAAGGCAAAACAACAACCACGGTACACTTGGAAGAAGAGGACGATATCTTTGCCGCCATTAAAAATTTATTCTAATCACCAAAATTTTGGTCATAAGACTAAAATTTTGGTCCTTATTTAAAACAGAACTGTACTTTTTCCTGGAATTTTTCACGGAATTCTCACAGGAAAATTCTACAGGAAATATTTTTGACCAAATAAAACATGGCCAGCTTCGGATCCCACCCCCCGCCCAAACCCAAACGTCGAAAAGCATCAGGGAACCCCAACAATCACGAACAAGTGACTATTTTTGAACCAGAACGGGCATCGGAAGCGATCCCCCTACTCAAAACCGGTCAAATCGAAGTGGCTATCATAGATGCGAACGCTATACCAGAATGCCCTGGAAATGAAATGGTCAGATATTGGAATGCCAGAGCCCGTCCAGATTATCGCGTACCAGTGCCTGAAAACTGGTCAGATATCGTCAAAAAGACGTACGGTGGATTGCCAGGCATAAATGGAGGCATGTGGCACTCTTATGCGACCACAGCTCATGATTTTGCACTAGACTCGCCCATTGTCATTGCCCTATTTAATGAGATCACTGGCACTCCTGACTGGAAAATACGCCCCAATCGTATGCGATTTAATCCTGTTCACAAGGACGACGGGTACAAATCGGCGCATATAGAGGGCCCAAATGTCCTCTCGGATGATTCTGGCATATCTGCGATCGTTTGCGTCACTTCTGGACGCACATTTACCTATTACAAAGGTTCCAACAACGATCCAAGAGCTCGCAAAATTTTCGAAGATATGGGCGGGAAAACTTCCCTATTTGTTCAACCTACACAGGCACAATTGCAGCCATGGCCTCGCACAACCATTCAGACGACGAAACCGGGCCAAATAATACTCTTTGCAGACTCTGTGGCGCATGAAATAAGCAGACTCGGTAAGAATTCACTCTCTCTATTTCTATCGCCATATGACCCGGCAAAGGCAGTCTCTGAAGTAGAATTCTATGCCGATTGCGCCACTAGAGCTCAAGCCATGGCCAAAAAAAAGACCCAGAAGACATCTCCGCCACTTCCGACGACTCTAATGTCGCCCGGACACATCAGACAACACCCAAAAGAATTTAAAGGAATGACCCGCAGAGAAACAGAGATATTTGGCTCGCTTTTTCATTCTACAGGCGCCTACTGGCCCTCAGACAAACCCACGTTCTTTTTGATGCATATGATGGCCTTCAACGCTTTCAAACCAAAGCTATTGCCCTTTATGTTCGATTTAAATGGGAAGTACAATTACGAGATCATTACTCCAGAACTCGTTCAAGATTGCCCAGAATTCGACCAAAACTACTTTGAACAATTACCATTAGCAAACGTTTCGGAAGATGAAATCGCGTCAATGAAGGCCAAATTCACCGGTATACCCGAATCCGCATGGCCTTTGATCAAATACTGGACCAAAGACCCAAGAGAGTGCTCAGAAAATATTTGCAACCGTAGAGGTTACATTTAATTATATAAAATTATTCTTTTATTACGTATTTTAAGTTTGTAGATAATAATTTTTAAGTTTGTCTCTGATATTAGATTTACCATAGAAAGGGTTCAAGCCATTCCAGCTCCACCGAGCGCGCTTCGGCACCAGATTATATGGCTGCTGCATAGTATTCAGCCGCTGCAGAAACTGAGGACTATATTTATACAACTCGCCCGAATTAAATTCGTTTTCAAACTGATTGTACGGATAACCTTTGTCACATATGGCGGCCAAGGACGTACCTGGGTCGGAAGAAGGCGCGGAAGAAGGGATTGTTATTGTTCCTGTGTCTGGGCCCCGGTGAATTAAATGTTCAAAACTCTCCAGTGTTATTGAAGTCTTTGAGAGTTTCAACATTTCTTCATAAATGTGTACATCATACTCTGCTGACGATTCGCCCAAAATTCTTTTATATAACGGCTTCCCAAAAAAATCGTCTCCAAGGTTAACATATAAAGTATTGTACTTAGATACCCGTGCCGCCAATTCTTCAAGACTGTGCGTCGGACGGACTCCGCTTGGAATACCACCCATTTTTTCAATGATAAAATAAAGAACTCCAGTCATAGAATCGTACAACTTTGACGATAGTTCATGTTCAGTTGGTTTGAGATATGAGTTTGTTGCTCTATCTTTGCCGTGCTCATGAATAAGAGACCTGACCCGGACAATTTCAGACAGATGATTTTCCAACACCGAACTAGAAAAGCTAGACATATATTTTTTATAAAACTCATTGCTAGTCCTTGGCGAATCAAGTTCGGCAAACACATCCAAAATCGTGGCAGAAATAGCTTCAGTGTACTGCAAACTGCGAAGAAGTTGAACATCTTCGTGTTTAAGCAATGCATACGGGTACGAATTAAGAAATCCCGGCTCCGCCAAATCCTCTGCATATCCACTATCAATGAGTGTGTCAATATTACTTAAAAGGGCATTGGCTATACGCATCGGCTCTTCCACCAACTGTAAGTTGCCGAATTGAGTTCCCATTTTTTCGACAAATGGCTTAGTAGCAGCTAAAACTGAAATAAAGTCATCCCATCCTGTAGGAATCCGCGACGCCTGTTCATACAATTTCAATAAATATGCACGCGTACAAGGCTTCTTATCGTGTTGAAGACATCCGGGCCTTCCATCTTGTACAGAACGCATATGTCTCAACAGATCGAGACCTCGATTCCTTAATTGTTGATTGTTTTGAGCAGGATTGTCGTATGGGCGACCAGCTTTAGTATCTTCGTTATAGGGGGGAACTGCTTCGGGGGGTTCAGTATTGGGGAGGCTGGAGGTGTTAGTCTCATGCCACACATGCCAGTCATCAGGTTGTGGGGTATCTGTGATTTTTGACATATTTCCTCCCATATACGCAAAAGCGTCAGTTCTAGGTAAGAGCTCACACGTATCGGACTCTGGCTTTGGCACGACTTCGGGTTGCCATGCAAATTGCCATTTCTTCCATTTATTTTCCAACTCCGAAGATATTTTGGTAGTATTATCTATTCCATTCAATTCCATAATTGCTTGTAATGTTTCGAGGACATTGGTTAATATTGGATATGTTATCTGGAGTAGTCTTGTTTTGTCGCCTAAAAATGCTACTGACTCGAATCGGAAGCCTTGGCTTTGCGCCACATTTTGAAGATATGTATCGATAGAATCCAAGGCTGAAATTTTGTCAATTATATCAGCAATTTGAACCATGTTTTTTCCGCGAACTATTTTGGATCTTATGTTGTTTCGAATATCATTTTCCGTCATGCTCCAGTCAACAATTTCGTCATACACGAAATAATTCTTTACGAACCTTCGCCACGCGCTAAATATTTTAGATTGTAAAAAATATCCATCATCATCAAATGGCAACCCCTCTATGAATTGTGTGATAACTGATTCCGTCTCGTCTTCTTTGAAACCACACGTTTCCACTGGCGAGCTTAATGAAACGATGGTTAACAATTGTTGATACAATATTTCGTAAAATATTTTCTTTAAACTGTCCTCCGTACACTTTCCCTCAAAACAATAATGATCTGCAATATTCGCAGTAACATGCAGTTCGTATGAGCCGGTCCTAATAGGCGAAAGGCTGAAGACGGGTTTTGTGCTCCAATCGCTAGAGGATTTAAATATTTCTTCCAAATTCTCTAAAATTTTATTCATGTTTGTTTCAAGTGTCTGAAACAACAACATGGAAGTTTCGATTTTGTCGATCTTATCTTGATAGAAATCTAATTTCTTCAAATAATCCACTTTTGCAAATACTTCTGGGTAAAATTTCTTGAGTTTTAGATACTTGTCTTTTCGTATGTATGAGTCCGTTTGATTGGATTTTGCGTAAGGATTCGGACGATCTTCTGGGCGACGATTATCTTGTTCGGATGATTTATATCCGGGCAAAGGGCTTACTTTAGCTGATATATCTGACACGAGGTTACTAACATTTAATAGTGGATTCGAATCACGCATTCGTTCCCAGACGGTATCAACGGTTTTGTCTAGATTGTAATCTTTTAGAATGGCCTCCTTAACCCATACCCTTTCAATAACATCTGTTTTTGTTTCGCTAGAGCTCGAGATGACCCTAAGGCCCCCATTTTTAGCGCCGGTTAAAGCGAAACAGATAAACAGTAAAATAAACGATTTCATATACATAGCTAACTTGTATATATTTATACTGTTGTTTCATAAATTATTTCCCGTTTTTGGACGAAGCAATGGTAGACCCTTTAGACGTACAAATGTTTCGTTAACAAATATATACTATATAACTTTTATATATTATTGATAAATGTTCAACCTAAAAAATATAATTCTCCTAGTTTGCGTCTCATTGATTTTGGGAAAAGGTATACCCTCGAAAAATGTTAGAGGTAACGTACGAAGACTGCATGCAATGGACCTGGAGCCTCCCCGATATGAATCCAAGTTCAGTGACGAAGATATCGCCGCCCTCGATTCCGCCAGGGCCGAAGCCGCAAAAGTACAGAAGAATCCGCTGTTCGACGTCCTTTTCAATATCAAGAATTATCTAGAAGAAGCTACAGAGAAATTAGCAGATGGAAACCTCGACCATGCCAAAAACCTGATTGGCAAAGCGACCGACGGGATTAATGATTATTGCACCCAACTGATCGCGAAAATCGAGGTCAACCCAAACGAGGTCTTAACCGAAGAAGATGCTTATAATATTCGGGCTATGGTCGATTCAAGCAAAGATGTCTATCGTTTGATGGCTGAAACGAACATGCAAAAAAATGAAGAGTTTGACCTAAATATACACCGTATATTGTCCCTCGAAAAATTATACCTGTTTGAACAAAAAGGAGGAGAAACTTACTTATTAGATAAGGCTACTTGGAACCTGAAATTGAATGGTGAATGAAAGACTAAAATTACTTGGGTTAAACACAAATTAACGGTTATAATTATTTATTTATTTTTTACCCATACCGCTTACATTCACAACCTGTTGCAAGGTTTCGATGGCATTCTCAAGGACAGGCTCCACTTGATACATGATACTCAAACGTCTCTCCAGTTCGTTGATCTGAAATTGCATGCTTTCGAGCGCCTTCATATTATTCGCCAATTCTTCTAGCGCTGAATATTTTTCACTTTCCGATTTTATAAGAGGTGTTGTATGCATAAGTAGAGTGTTTATAGACTTATTTGAGGAAAGTCTGCGTCCCATACCGCGTACATCCACGATCTTTTGCAAATGTTTGATGACAATCTCGAGGATAGGTTCCACCGACTGTAGGATACCCAAACGTCTTTCCATATTTTTGACCTTCTGCTGTAGTCTCGAAATATGTCTCATTCGTTTTCCGACAAATGCTCTTTGGAGTGCAGAGCCCCCGTGGACAATTATGTTTACGTCGTCTTCCGAATAAACTGTGTTCTCAACACCCGATTTAGGTTTTTTACAAAATGCAATGTTCTCTTTTTCTCCATGTTCTCCGTTTTGAATAGTCGCCGACACGTCTTTATGCCCATGTGGGGGTGACGCTCCAAAATAATATTCATCTATGCCGTCTTTCACTGGTGATACATCATTAGTCTCACTAGAAGAATCGATATCGACAGGATGTTGGGATAAAATCCTGTTATACAGAACTTTTAGTGAATCGACAATTGGGTTCACTAGAACCACTATCATGTTTTTATCCAGATCATCCAGATCATCCGAGATATCCTCCAAACGTCTGCGTTTTCCTATACCGCTAACATCCTTCACATTTTGGCCAACCACGATTTTTTCCAAATGGTCAATGGCCTCGCCAAAGACAGGTTCCACCCCTTGCACGATACCAAAACGTCTCTCATCAACGATTTCTTCCAATTTTCCAATGGCATCATCGAGGACAGGTCCCGTAGAATTCATGATACCCAAACGTCTCTCCATATCGTTGATCTGCGGTTGCATGCCGGTGATCGCCTTCATTTTTTGTGGTATGGCCGCGAGTTCCTTGGTCGCTTGCCATCTCGTCTCATAGTTTCCTTTACGTTGTTCTTGCTCCTTTTCCTCCTCGATAAACGAGGAAAATGCCATCTCCAATTCATCTCCTGACAAACGTCTGCGCTTTTTTCCCATACCGCTAACATCCGTGAGCGTTTTTAAATGGCGATTGGCATTATCAAGGACAGGTTCCACTGACTGTATGATGCTCAAACGTCTCTCCATATCGTTGATCTGCGGTTGCATGCCTTCGATCGCCTTCATCTTTCTATAAACTTCGACCAATGGCTGACCATCGTCCAAACGCTTCAATATTTTCGCAGTCAATGCCTTTTGAATGTTCTTTATTGCCGCTGCTGCCGCTGTTGCTGCTGAGGTAGCCCGTAAATTCTTACCGTAAATACCATGTATCTCTTTTTCAGCGTCTTTGATATATTTTCCCACGTCTTCCATTATATTTGCAGATGGCGAAGGTTCGTTCATATTTTCATCTTCTGACAAACGTCTGCGCTTTTTTCCCATACCCCGAACATCTATACCTTTTTCCAATGTCATACCGATCCAAGATAATTCTCGATTCAGTTCGGGGATTACGGCAGTTCTACGGTCCATATCATTGATCTGCGGTTGCATGTTTTCGATCGCCTTCATCTTGCGGGCAACTTCGACCAATGGCTGATTATCGCCCAAATGCTTCAATATTCGCGCAGTCAATTCCTTTTGAATGTTCTTTATTGCCGCGGTTTTGGCTACAGCAGCATCGGCGTCGTCCAAACGTCTTCGGTTGCTCGTGCCGCTCATCTCGACAATATCCTGCAGGGTATTGACGGCATTATCGAGGACAGGGTTGACACTATCCACCATTCCAAATCGTCGGCCAAAGTCATTGACTTGTGGTTGGTAGCCTTCCAACGTCTTCATCCTGACAGCAACTTCGACCAATGGATAATCTTCTGACAAACGCTTCCCAATGAAATCATCTACTGCCTCTTGAATGTTCTGTATTGCCGCGGTTTTGGCGACGCCAGCAGCATCTGACAAACGTCTGCGCCTATTGATCCTGTCTTCGGCATAATTTTCTATACCACCCGCTTCAAGTTTGTCTATAAAAACATCTTTTAAATCGCCGGCCAAGCCGTTCAAGGCGGACTGGATGGCAAATGTTAAAAAGTATCTCTCCATTAATTGTGGGTTGTGGATCAAAACATGGTCCATAAATGACGTTAACGCCTTTGTTCTTTTCTCTTCTTCTTCTATGAGCGGATTAAAATCATCCATGGCATCTGTTTCTATACCAAACCCACGGAACCAAATTTTATTTGTCGGGCCACCGTTTTCCGTTTTTAAATTAATATAAGGATTATCGGTTTTGGCGGTCACTAAACAAGTTTGTTCATCGTGTGCCAAAACAACAGATGTTTTAAGAAACAGAGTACATGCAATGAAAACAATAGATTTCATTTTATTCATATTATATAAAACACTCCTTTATATATGACTATATTTCATTTTTATAAACAACTTAAACACAACTCAAATTAGGTTTTCGTTGTATACTTTGGAAGCAGCTTCGAAAGCGTTCCTTGTGGCTCTGTATGGCCCTCGTGCAAGTTTGAGTCTTTCTCTGGCTTTCATATATGCGTCTCTTGCTTTTTTGTATTCCCCTGAATAATCTGTCAGTGTAAATGTGTTGCCCGTTTCCTCTTCTGCTTCGGGCACTGCTTCTGGCACTGCTTCGGGCACTGCTTCTGTGTGTGGATGTGAATGTGGGGCTGTGGCTTTGCAATCGCCTTTGTCGTAGTCGCATGTCGCTACGTTGCATTTTGGGTCGCATTGCCCGTCTCCAAGCCACCCATCTGGACATTCTGGCGCGCATTTGTGCGCATATGTCAACGTCAATCCTGCCAATATAATGAATGCGCTTTTCATGGTTTACAAATAACAAATTCGTTAAATACCGTTTTTTTATTCTTTTGGTATTTGTTGTTTTTTATTGTTTGGTCGCTGAATTATTTTTCTATGTTCTCAAGTCTTTCTGGATGGACGTCCGAACGTTTCTTTTGACCACCGTGTTTATATTCAATAGTAATGGTGTTGTTGTCGCCAATACCTACGATTCGTACCGGTCCTGATAAATGTCCGATTGTTCCAGATTTGGAACCGGGCTTTGCCTTTAATAAGTTGACTAGTGTGCCTATTTCAAAATGAGGGTGATTTTCTGGCTGCCAATCTAAGCGTCCTTTGATCAATGGGTTCATCCCGGGTGTCGGATCGCCGGCCTTATAAACACCCCATGCTCCATCGGCTGATTTATTTTCGCCCGGTCTGTCTCTGAAATCAGATCTTTCTTTGTTCCATTTAAGTCTCGCCGTTCTTACCTTTCCGCCTTTCAGTGGGTCTTTGATGTCTCCTTGTTGGGTTATCAGGTCGTATTCCACTTTTGTTTCCTGTTTTTTGGGACGATGGGTCGCTTTTCGAACTCGCGCGAAATAAAATCTAAATATTTGTTGTGTATTGGCAGTGACTTTGTGCGCGATATATATTTGGCAGTTTTTTTTCAACTGTTTTCTTCGAGTGTTTGTCGGTGGACGATCGGACGGGGGATCTACATTTTGTGTGTCATCTTCGGAAGAATCGCTTAATGATTCATCGGAAGAATCCTCTAAATCGGACAAGTTTGATAACTGTCTTTTTTTTGATGGATCATCTTTTGGAAACTCGTCTATATCGTCTATGTCAATTCCCAGTGCCTCATACACGTGGTCCAAGTTGCACGTTCTTAGTTTTTCAAACTCTTCTTGTCTTATTATCTTCTGGACTGCCTTTATTTCCTTGTTTATCCCGGCAAGTGTTTGTTTGTTTCTTTTATTTCTGACAATTTTTTTAAAGTATTTTCCCATATAGGCTTGATCGATGTTGTTCACGTTGGGTCCGTGTAGTCTTTGATATATAATCTTTGTGGCTTTGAAAAGACCCGAGTCTGAATGTCCTTTGTACGTTTGTTCGCCAAATTCAATGGCATTGGGGTTTATTCTCCCGCCTGGTTCGGAAGAATCGTCACCAATGGCCTCTTTGAGAATGTCGAACATGTTTGTATCGCCATTTCGAATGAATTTGTATTTGAGATAGACATACAGTATGACAAGTCTTATGAATGGTATTAGGGCCACGAAGGGTATATTTTGAATGATTTCGGTATGGCCTGGCTCTGATGCCTGTTTTTCTCTTCTGGGTTTGATGAATTCGTGCAAAATTTGTTTGATATCTTTTTCTACAAGTTGACTGGTGGGCATGGACCAAGACCATTGTATTTCCATACCTTCCAATTCTCCATCTCTTCGTCTTAAATTATTCGTAATGCCAACTTTAATTTGGTTGTTAATGGCGTTTTCTTTTTTTCTGGCTAGATATAGCCACGTATACCAACGTTTACCCTTTTTCGTGGGATATGACGTCCCTCCTTTGAACATATCAGACCGAATAAATTCTTGGACACTGGCGGCCAAAAATTCCGAACATTCCATTCTCTTTTGTTTGAAAAGACATTTATACTAAAATTTTGGTCACTAGGAATAAGCTTATGTAAAGCTTATGTGAATTTGAAATAAAAATACAAATGGAGTTCAGATGCGATTGCACTGCGAGTTTGGCGATTGTCTTTGTCCCAAATGCATCGGCTCGCCAAAATGTCGTCGTTGTGGCCACGGAGAATGTTGGCATAAACGTTCTGTACAGTTTGATTCGCCACGAGTGTCTGCTCGCAGGGGTCAATACGTGAAGGTGCCGATTGCCATCGGAATGTTCATTCCCATGGCACCTCCAGTGTCGCCTTTAGAGTCTGAAGATTCGGACAATTATTGTCCATGTTCGGTGGCATTGCCCGTCTAAAAAAGTCAGTATTTATGCCAGCTCCGTTCTCATTAAATGGAAGCTGAACTCATACACACTATGAAAAATCACGGCTTGGAGGCTTCCCATAAATTACTAGACGATGCCCATAAAGACGGTCAGCGGATTCATCGCGAGCGTTTTGTGGATATGGTAGTGAATCATGTCCTTGAGAGCAATCATGTGCCTCATGTAGAGTCTGTCCTCCAAAAGATGGATCAACAACCTAACATTGAAAAGAAACTTTTGTTAAAGTTTTAGTCATATGTGTTATTTGATTCTCAATGGATCCATTGACTGAAAAAATCGCCGTAATGGAAGAAGTGACCGTTGAAATTATCCCAACCGAGGAGCAACTCCAACTTTTAAAGGGAGACATGAATTTGGCCGCATTAAAGGCGGCTGATTTTTTGGGATATCAGGACTATATTAATAATTGGATCATGAATTGGACACAAACAAACGATTATGCCCCGATGGAGTTGCCACTCTGCGTTTCAGAAACCATTATCACCGATAAAAAAATGCGAAAACATTATCATCGGTATGTGAAAGCTGCTGTTGTTTCGCATGATATTGAATGGCTTCGGTCACATTACATTGTTTCTTACGAACGCGTATGGAATTATGTTCAGTTTGAACACATTCCTAAAGTTATATTTGAGATCTTATGGTCCATGCTCCAATTGCCACTTTCACATGCTAGTTTTTTGGCGGGTTCGCGCCGCATGGATCTCTGGCCGATATTTGTGGCAGAGTATGGCCCCACCGCATGCCTTGAAATAGCTTTAAATCAAAAGTGGTCCGCAGGCACCATCTTTTGTTTAAATGACGGGGCAGATTTATCTGCGAAAGATTTTATGCGCGATGCGATGTTAATGGAACCATCGATAGCCCGCGCCATTATTGCGACAAATCCCCCGGCCACTAAGGAAGCATTTTTAGAGTTTTTACTATGGAAAAGAATGCATAGAATACAAGACGTCCCCCTGATAGAAGAATTCTTTTGGATCAATGGATTTAAAGAAAACGAATAAATATACTATAACTTCTATTTTTAATAAAACATAAATGTCTACCAATATTAGAGCATCTTCCGCCAATCTTTTAGCGCCCATCGCCTTAAAAACACAAATGCCATTGCGCACAGACCTTGCAGAGTCCATCGTCGGCTATAGAACCATCATCAGCGACATTCTGACAGAGAAAGACCCCAGACTGTTAGTGATCATAGGCCCTTGCTCTGTTCATGATCCAGTGGCCGTCAAAGATTATGCCAATAAACTCGTCTCCCTGCAACAAAAATGCCCTAACATCTTTTTTGTCATGCGCACCTACTTTGAAAAACCAAGAACCAGAAAAGGATGGTCCGGATATTTACATGACCCAGATCTGGACGGAACCAACAATATGCAAGCGGGCACACAGTTGACCAGGAAATTACTATTAGAACTGGCCGAATTAGGCGTACCATGTGCCACAGAAACATTATCCCTAATCGCACCACAATATTTTGATGACCTCATCGCATTTGCTTGTATTGGCGCCAGAACTACAGAGTCACAACCCCACAGAGAACTCGCATCCGGCCTATCCGTCCCAGTAGGATTCAAAAACTCCACATCTGGCTCTGTAGAAGCCGCCATTAATGCCATACACTCCGCCGCAGAACCAAAATCGTTCATGGGCATCACACAAGATGGAAAAGCAGCCGTCATTCACACCGCGGGCAATCAAAACTGTTGCCTTGTCCTCAGAGGGGGCACAACGCCCAACTATGAACGCGCCATCGTTCAAAAGTATGTCGAACAACTCGGTTCGGAAGGCATGGAGCCAGGAATCATTGTAGATGCATCGCACGGGAATTCGGGAAAAGATTGGCAACAACAAATGCAAGTCATTGATTATTTGAGCAAGGCAAGACATCCGTCCATACGCGGATTAATGGTTGAAAGCTTTATCAGAGATGGATCCCAATCCGTACTCAACAAACCACTCGAATATGGCATCTCTATTACCGACTCGTGCATTGGATTTGATAAAACAGCTGCACTCATGATACAACTTAACAACACAATAAGATAAGTATTTTTATATAAACTGAACATTCTAAACAAATCAACCCTATATAGGAGTCGCGGATTTTATCATAATGAATGATACGTATTATTCTCATCGCCATGATCATTACCATGGCCCACGCTTTTAGTCTCGTACCATATCTAGAACGATACAGATCTACCAGAGACACATATTCGGAAGCGGTCCGGCAATTCAAAACCGCCGCAGCAGAATACAAAACCGCAAAAGGCGCTTATCTGGCAGCGTCCAGGGCAATGCAACAAGACATGCACGATTTCGACGAATCCGATCACCCGGGCCGCAAAATTGCCAAGTTCAAAGCCACAAAACACAAACTTACTCACATACTCGCACGAGAAATGCGCAAATGCGTCATTCATATTAAAAAAATAGACAAAGATATCCAAAAGGCGAACAACGCGCGCGAACAATCCACACAAAGACGAAGGCTAGATATTGAACCAGAACATATCGAAATGGCCACCCAACACCTTTATGAACAATTGAATATTGAAATGGATAAAGAACAACAACGGTGCAAATTTATTCAGCATGACCTCAAAACAAAGATACATGCAGTCGAACATAAAATATCCGAACTCGAAATGTTCGCCATCTAAAAAAGAATACTATAAATATCACTTTATTTTTTATATAATATGAAACTTTTTACTATTGGACTCATTGCCGGAACTGCTTTCGCGGAACCCAACCTTAGACCAACAGATAGAAAACTCAGCGGCGGCGAGACCATCACTGTCGTTGACAACACGCTAACCATTGATGATATTGATTACGACGATTTAAACACCATCGCTGGCGTTAAAGCTCTTGCTCTTGCATTTAAAACACAAGAAGAAAATAGATTAGAACAATGCACGACGGACCTTAATACTTATGACTCTGATAAAATAGCTTATGATTGGGCCACTGCCAAAAAAGCTTTTGAAGACTACGAGACGGCGAAGAATAAATACGATCTTTGTCAGGAATGGGATGCTTATGAGGACTGCGCCGCAGATGCAGAAGTAGTCCAAAATGCTGAAGCTGAATTAGATTCACAAACGGCGTCAAGAAGACGACTGGATATCACTGTAGACCATCTTGATGCCGCTCTTACTTATCTCGGTTCGGGGATGACGACGTGTCCTGCACAACCCACACTGACTAAACCATCTGATTGTCCGGCGTCAGAGCCTTCCACAGTTAATGATCCTGGAGACTGGGACACTGCTAACGGAGCCGAACCCGATTATAGTGGAACGTTGACACAGCCGCAGGCACCCACCGGCACCGGTTGTGAAACTTCCTGCAATAATGCGCCCACAGATCCCACAGATCCACAAAATTCATGTTCTGTAAGGAAACCATGTATAGCTGAAAAGGTTTGTGGAATCAAGCGCGTTATATTGGCGTTAGACCCGGGCCATACGTTTAACTAAAAAAATAAAGAATAAGTGATTTTTAATTACATCCTATATTATGTATTCACGATGAATATTCAAGCCCGTGCGATGGATATCGTCTCTAATTTTGAGCGAACATTGACGCCATCTGTTGAGGAAATCCCCGAGCCTTCGTCGTGGTGGTCGCCGACGATGGTGATGTTGGAAGATGATCCCGATATTCCGTTGGAGATGCGTCTCTATTGTGGCTGGGAACCGTTCAAAGAGCGCCGTTGTGGCGAGTGGCACTTTTTTGCGCCTCATCACGTGTTTCGTTTGCCGGAGGAGTCTGACTATTTGATTGCCCAAAAGCCCTCGAAATGGTTGATGTTTTCCTGCAAGGATAGTCGTTGGAAGATCCTTCATACGGGTCAGTTGACGAATAGTGCGAAAAGTTTTGGTGATATAGTTTCATATCTGTAGAATAAAAATTCAAAAAAAAATCTTTTTACTAAAATTTTGGTGAAATGAAAGACTAAAATTTTGGTGAAATGAAAGACTAAATTTTTGGTGATTATTGCGTGTCAATAATCAACTTGTATTTGTTACTTCCAATGTATTGGTCCATGGCTCGTTATAAACGGTGACCGTGCTGCCGTCCGCAAAAGTGAACATGTAATTATAGCCGGAGACCATTTGAGATTTCACTGACGTTGGTGCGCCCTTTGCCGCAAATTCAGCGCCTGTGTCGGGAAGTGCGAGCACCTTGGACCATATGTCGAGGTCATGCTCGCGTGGTGGTCGAGGGGCGGTCCATTCGCCACCACAACGTATTCCTTGGTGATTTGCTGCCAAGCTGTGGAATACTTTGAACGACATTTTGTCAATGGTATTATCATTTATATAGTGACCAAAATTTTAGTCTTTCATTCACCAAAATTTTAGTAATCATTTCTTCAGAGTCCTGAACTTTCATTCACCAAAATTTTAGTAATCATTTCTTCAGAGTCCTGAACTTTCATTCACCAAAATTTTAGTCTTTCATTCACCAAAATTTTAGTAATCACTGACCAATTTTTTAGTAATCATTGACCAATTTTTTAGTAATCATTGTTCAGGTCTCTGAAGATCATTGACCAAATTTTTGGTCTTTCATTTGCCAAATTTTTGGTCTTTCATTTGCCAAATTTTTGGTCTTTCACCAAAATTTTAGTAATCATTGTTCAGGTCTCTGAAGATCATTGACCAAAATTTTAGTAATCATTGACCAAATTTTTGGTCTTTCATTCACCAAAATTTTAGTCTTTCATTCA